>Ga0316201_10000008_pt1 | contig 89178 bp, 80 predicted proteins | sample CS6wburrow_MG_FD_204516 | JGI IMG/M metagenome (GOLD analysis project Ga0316201, IMG submission 204516) | Coastal sediment microbial communities from Delaware Bay, Delaware, United States - CS-6 worm burrow | ecosystem: Environmental > Aquatic > Marine > Coastal > Sediment | place: USA...
TCGTCACATCAGCGATGGCCCAGGCAAGAACCAGCAAGACGAGGCCGGTCATCATGAAGCGTGCGCCGGCAAGCCAGGCATCGATGGTCTCATCCAACGTCAGCAAACGTTGCCCCAGCGACAGGGCGGCGGCCATCAGGCAGCCCAGCAGTGACGCCCACATCAACACGGCAAAAGCGTCGGCGCTGCCAATGATGTCAGTGAGGGTATCGCCTTCGCCGCTGATAAACAGGCCAATGACCACGGTCAGGATCATCGTTACTATCGGCAGTACTGCGTTTATCGCGCGGCATGGGATTGCGTCTTTGTGATAGAACTCGTCGCCGGACTTATCGGTGCTAGCCGCCGTCGCAGAACGCTTGACCTCCCCGGTGTGCCTCGCCCGGATTTCGGCTTTGTACATCGGCCCAAAATCCTTGCCGGTATAGATGACGAGAAATACGAAAAAGATCGCTAGGAACGGGTAAAAGCTGTAAAGAATGGAATTCAGGAACAGTTCGTAGGGCGTTTCGCTTATACCGTCGAGACCCTTGACCGCCGCATCGATAAGCCCGAGCTGAAAGCCGATCCATGTCGTGATCACCGCAACCGTTGATACCGGAGCAGCCGTCGAGTCAACGAGGTAGGCAAGTTTCTCGCGCGAGATATGCAGCCTGTCGCTCATTGGCCGCGTCGCGTTTCCGACGATCATGGTATTCGCGTAGTCGTCGAAGAAGATCGACAGTCCCAGCAATGCGACCACGCCCTGGCCGCGACGCGGCGTTCGCGCGAATGGCATGATGCGTTCCACGATGCCAACCATGCCGCCATTCCGGGAGATTACGCCAACCATGCCGCCAATCAGGAATGTGAACACCATGATTGCCATATGATCGGGATTGATCGCGGTATTAAGGATATAAACGGTGACGGTCTCGAAGAAGCCGACGAACGCACCATAGCCAGTCAGGCCGTTGACCGCCCATGCACCAACGAACAGGCCAACGAACAACGCCGGTATTACAGAGCGCAGCAGGAAAGCCAGCAGGATCGCGATCAATGGGGGCAGCACCGATATGGCCGCCGGGATTGCGGTGATTTCCTGCTGCAGAACGGTTTGTCCATTTTGCAGCACCTCGAACGACATCGTGCCGGACTCCGCCACCGATACGTCCATCATGGCAAGGCTAGCGCCGGTTCCCGCGGCGATGACTTCGCCGTTCAATCGCAGTTCGGCAGGGTTTTCCGTATCGAGGCCGTTGACCATGACGTCGAAACCGACGTCGGTCAGAAGCACCTTCGGTACGTCGAGAGTGACATCGGCAGCGAGAGCAGCCGGCGCGAGTAAAACGAGTGACAGGCACGCTAGAATGCCCGCGAAGCTTGCGGAAGTTAGGCGTTTCAGAGTCTTCCCCTTGTTATTATTTTCAACGAACGGCTAGCGTCCGCAAATCATCATATCAGTTTGTTTCAATGATCTTGCCCTGTTGCTCGGCGCGCGTCGCAAATTCTTCCTGCCACTGCGATCGATGCGACGCCGGAGCAACCTGCACGGCCGTCACTTTGTACTCAGGGCAGTCGGTCGCCCAGTCGCCGTACTCGGTCGTCACTACGTTGGCGCCGGTTTCCGGATTGTGGAACGTCGTATAGACCACGCCAGGCTTCACGCGGGTCGTTATCTTGGCGCGTAACGTGATGTCGCCCTTGCGACTGGCGAGCGCAACCAGTTTACCGTCTTCGATACCGCGCATCTCCGCGTCGCTGGGATGTATCTCCAGCAGGTCCTCGCCGTACCAGACGTTGTTCGCTGTGCGCCGGGTTTGTGCACCGACGTTGTACTGCGACAGGATGCGTCCGGTCGTCAGCAACAACGGGAACATGCGATTGGTGCGTTCTTCGGTCGGCACGTAGTCGGTCTCGACAAACAGCCCCTTACCGCGAACGAACTGGTCGATATGCATGACCGGTGTGCCCATCGGTGCATCGTCGTTGCAAGGCCACTGAACGCTGCCCACTTCGTCAAGAAATTTGAAGCTAACGTTGTTGAACGTCGGTGTAAGCTCGGCAATTTCGTCCATGATTTCGGCTTCATCGTTATAGCTCATGGGGTAGCCCAGTGCCTGCGCGAGCTCTTGGGTGATGCGCCATTCGTCTTTGCCTTGCCGCGCAGGCATCACGGGACGCACTCGGTTGATGCGGCGTTCAGCATTGATAAACGTGCCGTCTTTCTCAAGGAATGACGTGCCTGGCAGGAATACATGAGCAAATTTTGCGGTCTCATTCAGGAATAGATCCTGCACGATGATGCACTCCATGTTGCTGAGTGCCGCTTCAACATGGTGGGTATCCGGGTCGGACTGCGCGACGTCCTCGCCCTGGATGTACATACCCTTGAATTCGCCGGCGCAAGCCGCGTCAAACATGTTCGGGATGCGAAAGCCGGGTTCCGGGTCGATTGTGACGCCCCAGTGCTTTTCAAACTGACCCCGCACGTCATCGTTGCCGACGGGTCGATACCCCGGCAACTCATGAGGGAATGAGCCCATGTCGCACGAGCCCTGCACATTATTCTGACCGCGCAACGGATTTACACCGACGCCGGAGCGACCCAGGTTGCCTGTGGCCATCGCCAGGTTCGCCATTCCCATGACCATTGTCGAGCCCTGGCTGTGTTCTGTTACGCCGAGTCCGTAGTAGATCGCACCGTTTTTTGCGCCGCCGTAGAGTAGCGCCGCTGCGCGGATCGTCTCGGCATCGACGCCCGAGCTTTTCGCCACTTCTTCAGGCGAGTTCTCGGGTTTGAGAATCATGGTTTTCCATGATTCGTAAGAATCAATATCGCAACGCTCGCGCACGTATTCTTCGGCAACCATGCCTTCACTAACAATGACATGGGCCAGCGCGTTAACGACCGGCACGTTTGTGCCCGGTAGCAAAGGCAGGTGATACGAGGCTTCGATGTGTGGTGAGCGCACCAGGCCGATTTCGCGCGGGTCGATAACGATAAGCTTTGCACCCTCGCGCAGTCGCCGCTTCATCTGCGATGCAAACACCGGATGCGCCACCGTCGGATTGGCACCGATGACCATAATGACGTCGGCGTCCATGACGCTATCGAACGGCTGCGTTCCGGCCGACGTTCCGAGTGTCGTATTCAGCCCGTAGCCGGTCGGCGAGTGACAAACCCGTGCGCAGGTGTCCACGTTATTATTGCCGAAACCGGCACGCACGAGTTTTTGTACGACGAAGACTTCTTCATTGGTACAGCGCGACGACGTAATGCCGCCGATCGATTTGCGGCCATACTGATTTTGAATGCCCTTCAATCGAGCGGCTGCATAAGCAATTGCTTCTTCCCAGCCGACCTCGCGCCATGGGTCGCTGGTGTTGTCGCGAATCATCGGGCTCATAACGCGGTCGCGATGCGACGCGTAGCCCCAGGCGAAACGACCTTTCACACAGCTATGACCATGGTTGGCCTGACCGTCCTTATAAGGTGTCATGCGCACCACCTGGTCGCCTTTCATCTCTGCCTGGAACGAACAGCCAACACCGCAGTAGGCGCAGGTTGTTACGATCGCATGGTCGGGTTGGCCATGATCAACGATGCTTTTTTCCATTAGCGTCGCAGTTGGGCAGGCCTGCACACAAGCGCCGCAGGAAACACACTCGGAATCGAGGAAACTTTCGCCGATGCCGGCGGAGACTTTTGAGTCGAAACCGCGCCCTTCAATCGTCAGCGCAAACGTCCCCTGGACCTCGTCGCAGGCGCGCACGCATCGAGAGCAGACAATGCACTTCGATGCATCGAACTGAAAATAGGGGTTGCTGGTATCGACGTCGGCTTGCAGGTGGTTCTCGCCGTCGAAGCCGTAGCGAACGTCACGCAGGCCGACCGCGCCGGCCATGTCCTGTAGCTCGCAGTCGCCGTTGGCGGAGCAGGTCAGACAATCCAGCGGGTGATCTGATATATAGAGTTCCATTACATTGCGGCGAATTGTCGAGAGCGCTTCCGTCTGCGTGCGGATTTTCATGCCCGCCTCAACCGGCGTCGTGCAGGAGGCCGGGTAGCCTTTGCGCCCTTCGATTTCTACGAGACACAGGCGGCAGGAGCCGAACGGTTTCAGCATGTCGGTCGCACAAAGTTTCGGAATATCGACGCCTGACTCGCGTGCCGCGCGCAGGATGCTAGAGCCCGCTTTGACCGTCGCCGGCAGGCCGTCAATCTCGACTTTAACCGTTTCCACGCCGCTGCTTGCAGGTGTTCCCAGGTCAGATTGTCTGGTCTTGTTCATCGATCATCTCCGGATGATGCGAAGTCTTCTGCGAAGTGCTTCAGCACGCTCCTGACAGGATAGGGCGTCATGCCACCCATCGCACAAAGGGAGGCGGCCTCCATCGTGTCACACAGCTCGACCAGTAAATCATAATTCTGGTCCCGATTTTCACCGGCAATAATCCGGTCAATAACCTCGACGCCGCGCGTGGAGCCTATTCTACAGGGGGTGCACTTGCCGCAGGACTCAATCGCACAAAATTCCATTGCGAAGCGTGCCTGCTGTGCCATATCGGCCGTGTCATCAAAAACAACAATACCGCCATGGCCGATCATTGCGCCGATTTCGACAAAGGCCTCGTAGTCGAGCGTTATGTCGAGCTGTCCCGCGGTCAGGTAGGCGCCCAGCGGGCCACCCACCTGCACGGCTTTTACCGGCCGGCCGCTGGCCGTACCGCCGCCCCAATCTTCGATCAATTCTCGTAGCGTGACGCCGAAGGATTTCTCGACAAGGCCACCGCGCTTGATGTTGCCGGCGAGCTGAAAAGCAAGCGTACCTTTGGAACGATTTACGCCCATGCCGGCGTACCGTTCCCCACCCAGATTGACGATGTTGCCGACTGACGCCAGTGTTACGACGTTGTTCACTACCGTCGGCTTGCCGAACAGGCCTTCATGCGCCGGTAACGGCGGCTTGTAGCGCACGATACCTTTCTTACCTTCGAGACTTTCGAGCATCGCGGTTTCCTCACCGCATACGTACGAGCCGCCGCCAAGATGCAGCTCGATGTCAAAGTCAAAACCGCTGCCTTGTATGTTGTTGCCGAGCCAACCGCCTTCGCGGGCGATATCGAGTGCTCGCGACAGTATCGAGAGTGTCAGCGGGTATTCCGAGCGCAGATAGATGTAGCCTTTGCTTGCACCAACGGCAAATCCGGCGATGGCCATGCTTTCGATCAGGCCAAGCGGATCGCCCTCCATCAGCATGCGGTCGGAAAATGTACCGCTGTCACCTTCATCCGCATTGCAGGCAATGTACTTTTGATCGGCATCGGTATCGGCGACGGTGCGCCACTTGATGCCCGTTGGGAAACCGGCGCCACCACGGCCCCGCAGACCCGATGCCGTTACGGCGTCAATAACGGCCTCAGCCCCATCGGCGAAGGCTTTCTCGAGCGCCTTGAAGCCGTGGTGCTCGCGAAAATCTTCGAGCGAAAGCGGGTTGGTAAGACCGCAGCGCCAGAAAGTCCAGCGATCTTGCTTGATCAGGTATTCGATCTCCATGATCGGGCCGAGGCGACGCTCATGTTCGCCGCCGGACACGAGGCCGGCCGAGAACAGACCAGCCACATCGGCGGCTGCAACGTTGCCGTACGCTATTCGTGCGCCGTCGACCTCGACTTCAACGAGCGGCTCGAGCCAGGTTGCACCCCAGGAGCCATTGCGGATCAATTCGACAGGAGTACCGGTTCGCTTGGCTTCGCGCGCAATCTCAAGGGCGACCTCGTCCGCACCGACGGAGACGGCCGATGTCTCTCGTGGAACATAGATACGGGTGGCATCCATCAGCGGGCTTCCTTGATTGTGGCGACAAGTTCATCGAGGCGTTCGCGAGTAACGCGTCCGTGCGTCTTGCCGTCGACCATCACCGCCGGCGCGCAGGCACAGTTGCCAAGGCAATATACGGGCTCGAGCGTGACCTCATCAGAGGTTTCGTGCATATCGGCACCCAGCGAGGCGCGCGCGTGGTCAGTCAGCTCTCGACTACCCATCGCCTGGCAGGCTTCGGCCTGGCAAATCTTCACGATGTGTTTGCCCGGCGCTTCGGTTCGAAAGTCGTGGTAGTAGTTGACTACGCCGTGGACGTCCGCACGAGAAAGGTTCAGCTCGCCGGCAAGTTGCCGGATCGTGTCTTCGGGTATCCAGCCGTGCCGCATTACAATGGTCTGCAAAATCTGCACAAGCATCTCGGCCCTGGCGCCGAATTCGCGAACAATTCCGCTCGTCGCCTGTTTGTCGATGTGAGGTCTTGCCATCAGCTTATTCGTTCCTCGGCAGCGTAGATGTTGAACGTGTCATTACGAAGAAAACCCACCAGCGTTACATTGAACTCTCGTGCGAGATCTACTGCAAGGCTGGATGGCGCGCTGACGGCGGCAAGCAGTGGCATGCCTGCTATGAGCGCTTTCTGCATCAATTCGAAGCTGGCCCTTCCGGAGACGAGCAAACCAAGTTCATTCGCGGGCAATTGCCCCTCCGATAGCAGCGTGCCGACAACCTTGTCGACGGCATTATGACGCCCGACGTCCTCATGCGAGACGATAATGTCTCCCGCCACATTGAATGCCGCCGCTGCATGCAATCCGCCGGTCTCATCAAAGACCTTCTGTGCGGCGCGCAGCTTGTCAGGAAGTCCCGCGAGCATTGCCCGATCGAAGCGCGTGCCGTCGAGGGGGCGCGAGCTGGCGCCGGACACGCGCAGCGCATCAAGCGACGTCTTGCCACAAACGCCGCAGCTGGAGGTCGTATAGAAGTGTCGCTGCAGGCGATCGAGATCTACGCTGATACCAGATTCGAGTTCGACACGGATTACGTTGGTATTGCCGCTGTCCGGCGCCGGCGAGCCGCAGGGTTTGACCAACGCGATATCGGATGGGTCGCGAATAATTGACTCGGTGAAAAGAAAACCCGTGGCTAGCTCGGCATCATTGCCCGGTGTACGCATCGTGATCGAGATGCTGGTTTCAGCGCGGCCCTCGGGGAGTTCGTAACCAAGTCGGATTTCCAGCGGCTCCTCTACGGCTACGCGGTCGTCCCGCAATTGCAGTGATGAACCGCGAACGACACTGATTGTGACTGGCTGACTGTTGCTCGTCATTCGGCACTGCTGTCCGGCCTGTGGAGGGGCAGTATATCGCAGCCCTGCGGGTTGCACGCCGAAATGAGAATCGTTCTCAAAAGACCATGGAAATCATGCGCCTATCCTGTTTTGCCGCCGTTCAGTTTGATGTTCTAGAATGCGCCCCTGGTTACCCGATGGGTATAGAATAGACACCGCCGGAGGTGCCGGCGCAAAACGAATTTTAAGGAGATTCCTTTGAGCAAGATCGCACGACGCAAGTTTATGCAACTGTCAGCTGCCGCCGCCGCTGGATGTTTTGTTCAGGCCGGCCGCGAGGTTCACGCTGGCGACCTACCGCATTTGTCGGCTGATGACCCCATGGCCGCCGCCATGAAATACACGGACGATGCGTCCACGGTTGATCCTTCGGCACGCAACAATCCGGCAGCGGTTCAAAACTGCGCGAACTGTGCGCTGGTGCAGGGTAATGATGGCGACGCCTGGCGTCCGTGCCAGATTTTCCCTGGCAAAGCGGTTGCCGCCGCCGGCTGGTGTTCGGTCTGGGCGCCTAAAGCCTGATCCAGCCCGGAATATGCTGACAGAGAACGCCGGCTATCGAGCCGGCGTTTTCATTTGTACAATGCAGATATTGTCGGCAGCGTGTTTGCCAGAAAAGCACTGATGGAGACCAACCTTGTTTGAAACACTGCAGCCCGCCAAAGCCGACGCCATTCTTGGCCTGATTACCGAACACAACAACGACCCCCGCGCGCGAAAGGTCGACCTTGGTGTCGGCGTATTTCGCACGGCCGAAGGCGAGACACCGGTTCTCGACGTCGTCAAGGCCGCCGAGCAACGTCTCGTCGATACCCAGATCAGCAAAGCCTATATAGGCACGGCGGGAGACCCGACCTTCAACGCCGCGATGCAGGAACTGACATTTGCGGACTCGGTCGATACTGATCGGTTGATGACAATACAGGCGCCAGGTGGTTCCGGCTCACTGCGCGTCGCGGCCAGCCTGATTCTAAGGGCCCGTCCGGATGCGGCGGTCTGGGCCAGTGAGCCGACCTGGGCCAATCACATTCCATTACTCGGTGGCGCTGGCCTGACGCTCAAGTCCTATCCCTATTACGACACCCGGAAACACGTTATCAACATTGAGCAGATGCTTGATGCGCTGAGCCGTATTCCGGCTGGTGACCTGGTGTTGCTGCACGCCTGCTGCCACAACCCTTCCGGACTGGACCCGTCTGAAGAAGAGTGGCGGGCGATCGCCGATGTCATCGTCGAACGCGAACTGACACCGTTTGTAGATATGGCCTACCAGGGCTTCGCAAAGAGCCTCGCGGCAGATGCGTTTGCGGTCAGACACCTGGCCGGCATCGTTCCCGAGATGATTGTCTCGAACTCATGTTCGAAGAATTTTGGTCTGTACCGCGATCGTGTCGGGACGTTGTCGGTGTTGTCTGCCGACAGCAAGACACGGGATATTGTTTATAGCCAGGTGAATAACGTTGTCAGAACAATTTATTCGGTACCGCCGGATCATGGTGCCGTAGTCGTCAGTCTGATTCTTAGCGATCCTGAACTGAAAGCCGCCTGGCGGCTGGAGCTCGCAGCGATGCGCGCCCGCTTGCGCGAGATGCGTGTACTGCTCTGCGATGCGCTAAAGGAAAGGGCGCCGGACCATGACTTTTCTCACCTGGTACGCGCGACCGGCATGTTTTGTTTCCTCGGCGTCAGCGCGGAACAGGTCACGCGGTTGAAGAAAGAGTTCGGCGTATACATGGTTGACTCGAGCCGCATCAATATCGCCGGTATTACGGCCGGCAACGTCAATTATCTCGCGGACTCGATTGCGGCGGTGCTTTAGTTCGTCTTCCTGATCCAGTCCAGTCGGCTTCCGGCGCCAATCTTGTAGCGTCGGGCGGTGCCGGCGTTTAGCTCGAGCACAAACGTTACCGGCTCTATTGAACTCAGAGATTTCAGCGACAGCGGCTGGGCATCGTGAATAACTGATGAAACGGTGCCGTCACGACGGGCGAAGACGATATCGAGCGGGATATAGGTGTTCTTCATCCACATTGAGTGTAGCGCCTCATCGTCGTAGACGAACAGCATGCCGGTCTTTTCCGGCAGCGCACGAACGAACATGAGTCCGCGTCGTTGCTGCTCGATACTCGTTGCAAGGTAGATATCGAAAGCATGGGAGCTACCATCGCTGGCCAGGATAGTGAGTTCGTCCTGCTCGAAGAATTCGTCGATGCTTGCCAGCTGTGACGCTCTCGCCTCTGGCTGCGGACTGCAGCCGCCGGCGAGTAATGTGGCGCAGACGAATAACGACAGCAACGGCCGGCTCATTTAGCGCTCCAGTCGACAACACCGCGGAATGTCATTTCGGGGATCGAGATCGCGGCATCACCGTTGATTTCTCCGAGCGGTGAAACGCAGAAGAGGGTTCCTTCGATAGTGTATTTGTGGTCGCTTTCTGCGATCGGTTCCTGGGCGTCAATGTCCGACCAACAGAAATCTGCTGTCGGCGTGCTGAAGAAGCGACCGCTACCTTCTACGGTCAGCGTGACCACGGCAGGCGTTTCTGTGCTGGTCTCGCCTCGTTGGAGTTCGGGCAGTGCCAGGATAATTGCGAGCTGACTGCCGGCCGCTTCGCCGACAAAGCGCAAGCGCACGCCCTTGCCATCGGGCCGCAGCATGCTCTCGCACCGCAGGTCCTCCGGGGACCAGGCGATCTGCCGCTCTATGGCGCCGAACAGCGCCGTCCTGAGGTAGGCACCGTTGCCGCAGCCGGGCGCCGCGGTGATTTCGGGTTCGGCGCTCTCCGCTGGCGTTTCCGCCGCTTTTTCGCAGCCGCCGAGCAGGGCCAGCAGCGCCATGCTGGCGAGCGGAAGGTGGCCCGTGCGAGCGGTCTTTTTGGTGCCTGGGTGCAATGTATCGCCTTCGCAGCTGTCGGAAGATGGGTCAATAGTACTGAATCGGGCACAATTGTGAGCAAAAAAACGCGCGACCATTTGGCGTTATCAGGCATCGCAACTAGAATGTCACGCCGCCTAACAGATCGGAGTAGTTAATGACCGTTGCAGAACAGTTTCAGAAGCTCGAAGCACATGCGAGTCGGCTGATTATCGGTCAGGCTCACCTGATCAACCGGATGTTGATTGCGTTGCTGTGTGACGGGCATCTGCTGGTTGAGGGTGCGCCGGGCCTGGCCAAGACTCGTGCGATCAAGGTCTTGTCCGAAAGTATCGAAGGCGATTTCCACCGCCTGCAGTTCACGCCCGACCTGCTACCCGCCGACTTGACCGGTACCGACATCTACCGACCGCAGGAAGGAACCTTCGAATTCCGCAAAGGCCCGTTGTTTCATAATCTTATCCTCGCCGATGAAATTAATCGCGCGCCCGCGAAAGTGCAGTCGGCGCTGCTGGAAGCGATGGAAGAGCGGCAAATTTCCGTCGGCGCCAAGAGCTACCCGCTGGACGACCTCTTCATGGTGATGGCGACACAGAACCCGATCGAGCAGGAGGGCACGTATCCCTTGCCCGAAGCGCAGCTCGATCGCTTCCTGCTGCACGTACAGGTCGGTTATCCAACGATTGAAGACGAAAGGCGCATTCTTGTTCTGAATCGCGACGAGGCGAAGCAGGGCGAGCGGGACCCGTTTCAACCGCCCGAGCTACTGGCGAAGGCGTCGGTCATGCAGGCGCGCCAGGAAATTCTGGGTCTGCACCTGGCGCCCGAGCTTGAGGAATACATCGTCAATGTCGTCGTCGCCACTCGGAATCCGGGCGGTGTCGATGAGGCACTGGACGGACAGGTCCTTTACGGTGCCAGTCCGCGCGCGAGCATGGGTATCGATCGTGCGGCGCGTGCCCACGCGTGGCTGGCCGGCCGCGATTTCGTGGGTCCGGAAGATATCCAGGCGGTCGCGCCGGACGTCTTGCGTCATCGTCTGGTCCTGAGTTTTGAGGCCGAAGCGGATGGCGTCGATGCGGATTCTATTATCAAAGGCGTGCTGGACGGTGTCGGAGTGCCGTAGTGGCTCGGGTTGACCACATACCTGAAGATGCCTCACCGGTAAGCGTTACGCAGGCCGGGCTGATCCGACTGAGCGGACCCGCCAGGGCTATTGCGCTCGACGTACTGCGCGTCAAATCATTGCAGACTGGCGCCTACGTCTCGCATTTTCGCGGCCGTGGTATGGAATTTGACGAGTCGCGGCCGTACCAGCCAGGCGACGATCCGCGCAGTATCGACTGGCGCGTCACGGCGCGCAGCACGACTGCCTACACGAAGTTGTTTCGTGAAGAACGCGAACGCCCCGTACTGGTTGTCGTGGATCTGCGTTCGACCATGCATTTCGCAACGCAGGGATGTTTCAAGTCGGTTAACGCGAGTCGTGCTGCAGCTTTGCTCGCCTGGGCGGCGCACCATCGGGGCGACCGGCTTGGCGGAATTATCTTTGGCGATACGACGCACCGTGAGCTCAAACCGAGACTCGGTCGACAGGCAGCTCTGCGTTTCGTCCACCAATTGGTCGGCCACCGCGACTGGCTGCAAGATGGCGCCCCGGCAAAGGACGGCGCCGAGCCCTTTACGCAGGCAATGTCGTCTCTGCGCCGAGTAACCAGACCCGGCAGCCTGGTGGTTGTCATCAGTGACTTCGCCGGATTCACGAGGAATGCACAGTCGTACCTTTCAAGCGTGGCGCGACACAATGAAGTCCTTGCTGTGTTCCTGAACGATCCGCTCGAACAGGAGCTGCCGCCGCCGGGTCGTTATCGGCTGGTATCGCCGGATGATGAGCTCGCGATCGATACCTACGCGGCCGGCGCTCGCCGCGATTATCACAGTGCGTTTGAGCAGCGGCAGACCGAGCTCGAAACATTTTGTCAGCGTTACGGCATACACCTGATGCCAATGTCGACGGATGACGACCCGGTCAGCACGCTGCAGCAGGCTCTGGGCCGGAGGGCGCGCTGACGATGGATGAAACGCAGCTTCCGCTGAGAGATTTGCACTTGCCGGATGCGATCGGCTGGTGGCCGCTTGCGCCAGGTTGGTGGTTCCTGTTGTTGCTGGCCGCAGGTGCACTGACGTATTTGCTATTGCGGGCTTTCCGGCGGTGGCAGGAAAATGCGCCGCGTCGCTTCGCCTTGGCAGAACTCGCACGCTACGAGAAAGAGTACCTGCAGCACCGTGACCCGGTTACGCTTGGCAAGCAGCTTTCTGAACTGTTGCGACGCGGCATGCTTGCGTACGCGTCCCGAGGTGAGGTCGCGGGCCTGACCGGGGACGAATGGCTGATCTGGCTGGATAATGGTATGCCACTGCCGTATTTCCATACGCAGGGCGGCAAGAGCTTGCTCGAGCTTCCCTACCGTAATCCGAACAGCGATTTTTCGGATGTCGACATCGATGCGATGCTGTCCGCGGTTCGCATGCGCCTGAGCGTGCCGTTGCGGGAGGCGGTCTGATGTGGTCGCTCGCCTGGCCCTGGGCGCTGCTTGCATTGCCACTGCCGTGGATCCTGCGCGCACTGATGCCGCAGGCGCACGGTTTGTCGCAGGCTGGACTTCGAGTGCCAACGCTGAACAGCTTTGAAACCTTAAGAGATCGCTCGGATACGGAGCAGCTTCTCAACTGGCGTTTCTGGGTCGCCGTGCTTGCCTGGCTGCTACTGGTGCTCGCGGCAGCCCGGCCCGAGCGTATCGGTGACGAACTCGATGTACCGGTTTCGGGCCGCAACCTGATGCTCGCTGTCGATTTGTCGGGCAGCATGGATCAGAAAGACTTCGAGCTTGGTAATCGCCGTGTCGATCGGCTGACAGCGACCAAGGCGGTTGCCAGCGATTTCATCGCAAGGCGCGAGGGTGATCGCATAGGCCTCATTCTATTTGGCGAACGTGCCTACTTGCAGGTGCCGCTAACGCTGGATCGTGAAACGGTGAACGTCCTGCTCATGGAGGCGTTTATAGGTCTGGCTGGTGAGAAGACCGCGATAGGAGACGCCATCACATTAGCTGTGCGTCGCGTGCACGAGCAACCCGAAGAGGCGGGAGACCAGGTGCTGGTGTTGCTCACCGATGGCGCCAACACGGCGGGCGAAGTGGAACCTGTCAAAGCGGCCGAGCTGGCGCAGCAGGTTGGGCTGCGCATTTATACGATTGGCATCGGCGCGGAGCAGCTCGAAGTCGCCTCACTTATTGGCGGTCGCCGCCGCATCAACCCATCGGCGGACCTCGATGAGGCAACGCTGACCCAGATAGCCGATTTGACGGGTGGCCGTTATTTCAGGGCGACGGATACGGCGAGCTTGCAGGACATTTATCGGCTGGTCGACGAACTCGAACCCGTGGAAGAGCCGGAGTCCGGTTTCCGGCCAATCAAGTCTCTGTTTTTCTGGCCGCTAGGTGGTGCATTCGCGCTGGTATCGCTGATGTGCGCGATCAGTCTGCTGCAAGCTCTTGTACGCCGACGCTCAGCGGGGGTACGTAGCAATGCTGGCTGAATTCCATTGGCTACGTCCGGCCTGGCTGCTGGCGGTGCCGCTGGTCATCTTCTTCGCCGCCATGCTCGGTAGGGGACGGCTCGGCTCTGGCAATTGGCGCGACGTCATTGACCCGGCCCTGATGCCTTACGTGTTGTCGCGCGCGCCGGGCCGCGGCACCGATTATCGCTGGTGGCTGCTAGGGCTGGGTGGCGTGCTCGCCGCCGTTGCGCTTGCGGGCCCGGCCTGGGAACGCATTGAGCAACCGGTTTTTCGTGCGGAACAGGCGCTGGTAGTCGCGCTGGATCTGTCGCGCTCGATGGATGCACAAGATATTTCGCCCAGTCGGCTCGCGCGGGCGCGGCTCAAGATTCTCGACATATTGGAGCGACGCAAGAGCGGGCAAACGGCGCTCCTCGTGTATACGGCGAATGCCTTCACCGTGACGCCGCTTACGACGGATACCGACACGGTGGCGGCGCTCGTCAACAGCCTGAGTACGGATATCATGCCAAGCCGCGGCAGCTATCCGGAGGTTGCAATCAACAAGGGCGCGCAGCTGCTGGAGCAGGCGGGCGTCGCCTACGGCGAGGTTTTGCTGATCACGGACGGTGGCACGTCGGCGGCTGCGGAAAAGGCAGCGCGGAAGTTGAAGGGGGCTGGTTACTCACTGTCAGTACTTGGCGTCGGAACGAGTGACGGCGCGCCCATTCCGCGAGCATCTGGCGGGTTCGTCACCGACAATCGAGGCCAGATCGCGGTGCCGAGACTGGAAGAAACGGGTCTGAGGAAACTGTCCGTAGCCGGTGGCGGTCGTTTCGCTGTGTTGTCCACAGACAATCGCGATCTGGACATACTTTTGTCCGGTGAGCTGTCTTCAGCCGGGCGGTCCGCTAGTGACGAGTCTCTGGCTACTGATCAGTGGCGCGAAGAGGGTCCCTGGCTGCTGTTATTACTACTTCCTGTCGCGGCGCTTGCGTTTCGGCGCGGCTGGGTTCTCGTGCTGCTTGTGGTCGTGCTGCCGCTACCCGAGGCTGCACAGGCGTCGCTCTGGGATGACCTTTGGAAGAATAAGAATCAACAGGCACGTGAGCAGCTCGAAGACGGCAAGCCGGAGGAGGCTGCTGCGCTATTCCAGGACTCGGAATGGCGTGCCGTCGCACGCTATCGTGCAAAAGATTATGCGGGTAGTTCAGCCGAGTTTGCGGAACATGGCGACGCCCGCAATCTCTACAATCTCGGCAACGCGATGGCATTTCAGGGAGAGCTGGATGCTGCAATTGACGCCTATGAACAGGTCCTGGAAATACGACCGGACGACGAGGACGCGGCGTACAACCTCGAGCTCGTCAGGAGCCTGAAAGATCAGCAGCAACAGCAAGAAAATCAGGGCGACGATCAGCAGTCGACAGAGAATCCGGGCGGTGAGGGTGAACAGTCCGAGTCCGAAAGCCAGCCGGACCAGGAGGGCTCGGAAGGCGCGTCGCAGTCGGAGAACGAGTCTGAAGATGGCGACTCACCACAGCGCGGTGACGAAGAAATGAGCGACGAAGACCTCGAGGCGCTACAGCAGGAATTACAGCGTGCCGCAGAGGAAGCTCAAAACGGCGAGCAGCCACAACAGCTTTCTGAGGCGGATCTCGCCGAGCTGCGTCAGCAGCAGGAGCAACAGCAGGCGATGGAGCAGTGGCTGCGACGCATTCCCGATGATCCGGGCGGTCTGCTGAGGCGCAAGTTTCGGCACCAATATCAACGTTCGGGCAAAGACCAGGATGGCAACGACGTCTGGCCTGATGACGAGGTACAACCGTGGTAAAGAGAATGAATGGGTGGCTGCGAGGAATCGCCCTGGGTTTGTTGATCATCGCAATCGGCGCGTCAACCGCATCGGCTGCTGTTCGCGCGAAGGTTGACCGACCGTCCGTCGACCTGAACGAGTCATTCATGCTCGAGGTCACGGTCGATACCAACACTGACCTGGAGCCCGACCTGACGGTGCTGGAAGAGGCCTTTTATCTTGGGCAGGTAAGCCAGCTCAGCAATACGTCGATTTTCAACGGCGAAATCCGGCGCAGTCGTACCTGGACGATTGCGTTGATGCCGAAGAGTACGGGTGCGCAGGAAATTCCGCCTATCAGTATTGGCGGTGAGCAGAGCGCGCCGGTACGCATCGTCGTTAACGAGCCATCTGACGCGCCGCCAGGAGAGGCGGATGTGTTCGTTTCCAGTGAGGTCGACCAGTCGGAGGCCTACGTACAGGCGCAGATTCTCTATCGTATAAAGGTGTATCGCGCTGTTGCTACGCGGCAGCCTGCACTACGGGAACCCACCATCAGTGGCGCTGAAGTGCTGGTCGAACTGGCGGGCGATGAGCGCAGCTATGAGTCCATACTGAATGGCAAGGCGTATAACGTCGTTGAGCGTGTCATCGCTATTTACCCCCAGGAAAGCGGCGAGATCTCGATTTCGCCGGCACGATTTGAAGCGCGCGTATTGCGAGACGGCCGCATAACGGGGCGGAAGGTTTTCCAGTCCGATGCCCATACCGTCAAAGTCATACCGATTCCTGCGCCGCCTGCCGAATTTCCCAATGCGATCTGGTTGCCGGCACGTGACGTGCAGCTTAGTGAGGAGTGGTCGCGCGAACCGGACCGTATCAATGCCGGTGAGCCGGTGACGCGGCGCGTTACTGTTTCCGCGCTGGGGCAGATTGAAACCCAGATACCCGCGATCGATCCTCCCGAAATCGCCGGGCTGAATATCTACGAGGACAAACCAGAGCTCAGTCGTCGTATCGAAGCTGATGGAATTCGCGGTATTCGCAAAGATCAGTACGCAATGATTGGCGTTAACGGCGGCGCAATTGATTTGCCCGCACTGCAGGTGCCCTGGTGGGACATCGACGCCGGCGAGTGGCGCGTTGCGAAACTTCCCGCCCGTACGATTACGGTAAAAGCGGATGCGGCGCCGCCACCGGTTCAGACCGCCGCAGCAACTGCGCCACCGGCAGGTGCCGTTACACAGGTACCTGAATTCGAGCTGGTGCCCGATAGTTTCTGGCAGCGTGCAAGCCAGCTGTTAGCTGCAGCGTGGCTGCTCACGATCTTTGCCTGGTGGTGGTCGTCTCGTGATCGCGATCGAGCGCCTCGTGAACCGGAGCCGCTGCCCCGTTTCAAAAAGCAGGCAAAATTGGTGAAAGCCGCTCGTAAAGCCGCCTTGGCTGGCGATGACGCGGCGCTGCGTTCCGCTCTGCTGGAGTGGGGGCGACTGCAATGGCCTGAGGATGCACCACGCAGCGTCGGTGCGCTGGCGACGCGGGTGGCTGCGCCGCTCTCCGACGAACTTGGCCGATTGTCCAGGGCGAGCTACGGTCCCGGCAGCAACAACTGGGATCGTGATGCGCTGGCGAGAGCGCTCAGATCTATTGTGATCCGGAGCGACGATGCTGACTCAGGCCGCCAGGATTTGTTGCCGCCGTTAATGCCGCCCGCCGTTTAGGCCGATAGCCACCGGTCTTGCAGAAGAACGGCGCTGCTTCAGGGTATGCTGTATTCCGCGACTCGCTGCATAAGCGAACCGATCATTTTTGAGGAGCGGGCATTGAGCGAAGACAACAAAAACAAAGCTGATGTAGGCGTATATATAGCGCTGGGGGTGGGAGTTGGAGTCGCGCTGGGCGCCGCTTTCGGTGCGGCATTTGGCAATGTCGCGCTGGGCGCTGCTTTTGGCACGGCGCTCGGGGCGGGTTTCGGCGTTGCTCTATGGGCGGCTAACGGCGGCAACGCCTAGATCCGGCAAAACTTCTGTAATTCACTCAGGGATCTACGGCGATAGCCGTCGCTTCGTCATCGAAGACCAGACACATATTCGTAGTTTTCTCGTAACGCCGGGTTTTCGGGTCCACTTTGCAGGGCCATCTCGAAATACTGAATGGCCTCTTCGACCTGGTCGCGCTCAAGGGCAATCACAGCAAATCCCCACAGCGCCAGCTGGTTGTTTTGGTCCAGTAGCCAGGCCTGGTTAAAAAGCCGCATGGCTCGTGAGCAATCTCCGGTGTAGTAGGTATTCCAGGCCACCTTCGTTGCCATGATGGAAGCTTCTTCGCGGCTCACACCGTTCACGGTCATGCTCTTGATATATCGCTCATCAGCCAGGAGTTGGACAGGCGTCTTCTCGACATGTCCGTACATTGCCAGCTCGTTAATCGGGTAGTCGATTCTCGCCGGGCCGGCGCATAGCTTCTCCCTGGAAGACGGCGTTATCTTAAGTTCAGCGGCGATATTCGACAGGTCCGCCACTGATTGTGGAGCGACACCGCCCTTCAGGAGGTCACAAATGCGCAAGGAATCTTCTGCAGGTATCACTACCGCGCCAGGTTCGGACAAGAGACCCTGAAGGTCCTCGAGATTCTCACTCAGCACCAGGACTGGCACCTCCGGCGGTGGTTCGTTGTAAAAACTTATTTTTGCTCGCATGCGTTCATCGCCTTGCTCGCGAGGGTCCTCGAGCCTGTAATAGCTGTAGCCTTTGAATTTTGCGAGGTCCGCGCACTCGCACAAGACAGTTATCGTCTTTTCCGCGGCGTAACCCTGACCTGTATCGCCTTCGACGAATGACAAGATGGAGCTTGTCTCTTCTATGGGAGTTTCGTGGAAAAATGTCCCGCCAACGCCGGGCACGGTGCGCAGCTCGAAATCATCCACGTAGTAAACGGCCGATCCATCCGTGTTCATGGTGCCGAAAGCCCAGCCATGAACTTCGGTCAGGCCAAGGCCGTCGTACGGTGGACTGTTGCCCGTTGCTTTACGATGCATGTCCGCAAAGCGAACAGTCACTTGCTTCCACCCCAGAAAATCGTCGGTAAAGTTGTAGACGTAACGTTCGGCATCGTCGACCGTGGACCAGGCCTTACGATTGTCGAGGATGTCGACGAACAGCGCCGTACCGCTGTTGTTGCCGTACATCCAGAAACTGAATTCATCGAAGGCGCTCCAGTCATAAGGAACCCAGGCGTCGACCGCATCGTTCTCGAAGATGTGCGCAAAGGCGGCCCAGCCGGAAACGTTCAGGTCCAGTTTCAAAACGTGGTTGCCGGCCGCTTTGTCCGGCATCGGCGGGTGGTCGGTCGTGGTCGAGAGCTCTATCGTGCTGCTGCCGTCTGTAAACGTGACAAATCCTATCGGGATCCCGAACCTGTCTGTTGCTTTGCGTAGCCCGGACTCGAAATCATCGAAGATGCCCGCTGGGACTTTCACAGCGCTGACAGGCAGTCCGAGTGTAGCTCGCTCCCGAGCCCGCCCGATTTGTGCCTGCAGCGCCGCCACGCCAAGGCCTGTAGCTCGTTCCATTAGCTTCGCGCGTGCGGTTTCGGAAGAGTCGTCAGCAACCAGTGCGGCGTCGACGAACGACTGGTGATGCGAATTCAGCAGGAAGGAGAAAGCGTTGCGACCGTCTGCATCGAGAATGAACAGGTGCACGCCGAAGATACTCTGATCGTTGACGGGCAACAGGAATTCCATAAACAGGTGGTACGGTGCATTCGACCGCCAATTCTTCAGCCGCTCACCGATACGCTGCATGTCACTCTCGAAGATTTCCCACTGCGAGGAGCCTCGAAGCGCTCCCAGGTCGACCCGGTTCCGCGCGGACCTTACCGTTAGCAAACCACCTTCATTCAGCAAGGAAAGAATTTGTTTTTGCGATGCGAACGAGGCGGCTGTCCGGCTCTCCCGGCGGATAATCGTTGGGTAAACCGCGATCGTCGCTGTATCCAGCGCCTCCAGAAACGCCGCCGCATGTTGGCTTTCAGGGCGAAAACCGGGTTCGGGCGTCTTTATATCGTGCTCATGAGCGAGCGCGGTTTCGCACAAGATCAGCAAAACGGCCGCCAAAATCGCCTTCACCAGGCCGGAGAAGCGGAGTGTTGAGATTCGTCTCATTGTGCACCTCCTTCGGCTTCAGCCGCCTCACGATTCGGCGCGCTGAACCCTACGTCCTGTATATGGGGGCGACGGCTGTGCCTATCGATACGCAATTGTACGGAGGTAGCGATGGTTGCTGGAAACGGCAACTGGCACCTGCTATTCCCTGCTAAAATGTCGTCTCTGACTTTTCAATAGCGGCAGACTCGATGGGCAAGGCAGTTCTCAGCAAGACACCGGAAGACATCGGGCTTGCGGCGCGCAACCGTAGTTTCGATTTGCGCGAACCGCTGGGCGGCGACTGGCATGGTGGCTGTGCTTTCCAGACGGCCTTTTTTAATGCGCTTTCGCTGTCGTTCCCGAGTGGCGAGAAATTTTTTGTCGACAGTGTCAGGCACTACCTGCCGCGTATCGATGATCCGAAGCTGAAAAGTGACGCTGCTGCGTTCGTACAGCAAGAGTACGTCCATCGGCGCGAGCACCACCGATACAACCAGATGCTTGCCGAAGCTCGGGGGTTCGATCTGGAGATACTCGAGGGGCTCTACAATCGTGAAATCGAGCGTGCTAACAAAGAGCCGCCGATTGCAAGGCTGGCAGCGACCGTTGTGCTGGAACACATCACCGCGATGTTCGCTGCTGGCGCTATGCGCAATCCGCGCTGGATGGGAGGCGCTAATCCGGCGATAGCCGAGCTCTGGCTATGGCACGCGATTGAAGAGACAGAGCACAAGTCGGTTGCCTACGACGTGTACCTCGCGATTGGCGGAGACCGAAAACTGCTGCGACAGATCATGCGCATTATTCGTATCCGATTCCCGTTCAATGTATTCCGCTCCATCGTGCAAATGCGCAGGATGGAGGACAAGCCAGTTCTGTCGTGGTCATTCTGGCGTGAGGGATACGCTTTTCTGTTTGGTCGGGACGGCGTTGTTCGAGAAATACGTACCGAATTCCGCATGTTCTTTCGCGACGACTTTCATCCGTGGATGATCGACAATCGCGATCTACTGCGAGAGACCATCGCAGCACACGGCTAGTGGACGTGCCTCGATCGCCGGCCACCATACAGTCTGCTCGCGACACAAAGAATGCGGGCTTCTGGGTTCGCCTGTTGGCGGTCTATGTTCTATTACCCGTCTTGCTTGTGACGACGCTGGGATTGTCGTGGCTGCGCTGGGAGTCCGCTCAACCGAGAGACGCCTGGTTCGCCGAGCGCCAAGGTCGAATCGAACGAATCGCAAGCAAGGAGACCGAGCTTGATGGCGCGCAGCTAGCAGAGGCCGTTCGGCTGGTATCGGATACCGGTTTGCAGGTGTCTTTCCGGGTGCTTCGTGAGTCCGACGCCACGGCACCCTTACCGATCCTGCTGATACTTGGCGGCCACCGCACCGGGCGCGACGCCGTCGACCTGTTTGGTGACGTGGGCGGTCGCGCGATTGTCGGCGTCGACTACCCCTACGACGGACCGGACAAGGTGCGGGGAGTCCTGGCGATCGCGAAGACAATCCCGCTGGCGAGACAGGCCATACTTGATACGGTGCCTGCGGTGTCGCTGGTTATCGACTGGCTGCTGACACAGCCATGGGTCGACAGCGATCGCATCATCATCGTGGGCGCGAGCCTGGGGGTACCGTTCGCGGCCGCTGCTGCGGCGCGCGAGCCGCGAATTAGTGGCGCGATTCTTGTTCATGGCGCCGCCGACAACCGCTTATGGCTGGAGGTTCAGGTTGCCCGCCGCATCAAGATCGAGGCTTTGCACTATCCACTGTCAAATGTCCTGAACTGGCTGGCTTATGGATCCGTGTTCGATACACCCCGATTCGTTGCGATGATTTCATCGCGACCCGTCGTGATAATCGCGGCGACCGAGGACGAGCGAACGCCGGCCGGCCAGGCGGAACTGCTGTTCGAGGCGGCGGGCGAGCCAAGGCGCCTGCGGTTTACAGAGGGCCTGCACATCCAGCCCGGACGAGCAGATATCGTCGCCGACCTCTTGCGAATAGCGGATGAGGAGCTGATGTTCCTTACACAGTAGCTCACGAATCCCGGAGATTACTGCCTGTGGGCCAAAAAACAGAACCTACAGGCGTTATTCGCGTATCCCCTCGAGTCCCATGATGAACGAGTAATACAGCGCCGTGTCTTCGATACGACGGAACCGACCCGTTTTGCCGCTGTGGCCTGCCGACATATCGGTCTTCAGAATCAGCAGGTTGTCATCCGTCTTGCGGTCGCGAAGTCGGGCAACCCACTTGGCCGGTTCCCAGTATTGCACCTGCGAATCATGTAGCCCGGTCGTTACCAATATATTCGGATAGTCGGTCTCGCCAACATTGTCGTAGGGTGAATACGACAACATGTATTCGTAGAACTCTTTCTCGTTGGGGTCCCCCCACTCATCCCACTCACCGGTAGTCAGCGGGATGCTTTCGTCGAGCATAGTTGTGACGACGTCGACAAACGGCACCGCTGCGAACACACCGTTGTATAGCTCCGGTGCCATGTTGAGCACCGCGCCCATTAGCAGCCCACCTGCACTTCCACCGTAGGCGTAGAGCTGCTCCGATCTTGTGTAGTCCTTATCGATCAGGTGCTTTGAGACATCGATGAAGTCGGTGAAGGTATTCATTTTATTGAGCTGCCTTCCGTCGTAGTACCACTGTCGGCCCATCTCGGAACCACCGCGAATGTGAGCAATCGCGAACACGAAACCACGATCCAGAAGACTGAGTCGATCGGCATTGAAGTAAGGGAACGTACTCGAGCCGTAGGAGCCGTAAGCGTACTGCAGCAAAGGATTCTCGCCGTTCTTTTCAAGGCCCTTGCGATACACGATGGATACCGGCACCTGCGCACCATCCCGCGCCGTCGTGAACAATCGCTCGGTCACATAGTTGCTTCGATCAAAATCGCCTACAACCGGCTGTTCCTTTACAAGCGTGTGACTCTCGCTTTCGAGGTCGAAGTCATAGACGGACTCCGGCGTGGTCAAGGATTCGTAGACGTAACGGAACCGCTTCGTCTCGAACTCATAGTTGTCGTCCGCGTACGCGACGTAGACATCTTCATCAAACTCGATCCTTCGGGTTGCGCCCGATAGGCGATCGACGACATCGATCTGCGTAAGACCTTTTTCGAGCAGCGATACAACCAGGTAGTCGCGAAATACCTCGACGTCCTCGAGTAAAGCATCATCACTGTGCGGTACGACTTCTTTCCAGGCGTCCCTGGATGTGTCGTCCAGCGGCGCCTCGACCAGCCTGAAATTTTCCGCGCCAGCGTTGGACAACACGTAGAAACGATCCGCGCCATCCGTAACGTAATAAATGTGATCTTGTTCGCGTGGCAGGAATAATGTCGCAGCATCTTTGGGCGAATCAGCCGGTACGTAGCGTACTTCTGTCGAAAGCGTTTGTTCGCTATTGAGATAGATGAAGGCGCCGGACAGAGACTTGCTCACCGACAGATAGTTGGTTTCATCCGTTTCCTCGTAGACCAGCGAGTCTTCGGCGTCTCCCAGGCTATGCCGATAGACCTGGTAAGAGCGCAGAGTCTCAGGGTGCTGCTTGGTATATAGAACTGTCTGGCTGTCATTGGCCCATTCAAAGTTGGCCGTCGTATCGTCGATCTTGTCGTCGAGCAATTCGCCGGACTCGATATCGAGGAAGTACAGGTCATAAAATCGGCGGCCGGCCGTATCAACACCGTAGGCCGCGATGCGATGGTCCGGACTGACGGTGAGCCCCCTAACCTGATAATAGTCGGCGTCGCCCGCAAGTTCGTTGACATCGAGAATGACCTGTTCATCGGCGTCCAGCGAACCTGGCTTGCGGGCGTAAATGGGGTACTCGCTGCCTTCTACGTAGCGAACATAGTAGAAATAGTCGCCGTGTCGATATGGAGCCGATTCGTCGTCCTGTTTGATTCTTGCTTTAATCTCGTCGAACAAAATGCTCTGCAGGCCCTTGAATGGAGCCAGCACTTGCTCGGTATGGGCGTTTTCAGCGTCGAGGTAGGCGATTACCTCAGGGTTGTCGCGCTCCCGAAGCCAAAAGTATTCGTCGACGCGGCTGTCGCCATGAATCTCGAGTGTCACGGGTCGTTTCTCCGGCGAGGGGCTGGACGTTGAGTCTTTCTCTGTCGAGCATGCTGTCAGAGCCAACAACAGAATCGGCAGCACAACGAAATTCTTCATGGTATCCAGTCCACTGTTCTATGAGGCGCCTGAGTATAACGGGCGGGAAGTTATGTCGATACCGCGTCGAGGCTCCGGACAGTACTTTGCTGCGTTCCTCTTGGCCCGAACTGTTCGTTTCACGTTACTATCCTGACTGACGATCTGTTGCTGCGAGGTGTCTGATGATTGTTCCTGAGTTTTGGGCAGAGGCAAAAGAGAGCGTCGTGATTGACGGCAAGTCTCGCACTTACAAGCGATTCGGTTGGTCGGATGTCAGTGAAGTCGAGGCTATGGAGAATGCCAGGGAACGGGTTGCCGAGGCTGCAGCCCTCGCGCGGCAAGGCGAGAAGGTGCGCCTGGTCGATCATAAGGTTTCATACAATGGCGCCGAGGGCCTGCCGATTCGTGAGGAGATCATTGCGCGTCATGGCGACACCGTGATCACCCGGAACTCTTACGGAGCGTTATGCCTGAATACGCCGGACGTGCTGTTTGCCGACGTCGATGTTGACGAGCGAGCGAATACGACGTTCGCCTGGGTGATATTTCTGCTTGCTGCGCTCGTAGGCTTCTTGCTGCGCTTTGAGATGAATGCGTGGTGGCCGTTCGTTCTGTTCGTGGTCTCAGGCGCAATCCTCGCGCCCGCCCTCGGTATGCGGATGTCACAGCTGTTTTCCGCGGGGCGCGCGGACCCTTTTGACAAGGCATTGGCCAGGATTGAGTCATTTGCCCAGACCAATACTTCCTGGCTGCTGCGCGTCTATCGAACACCCCAAGGGTACCGGGTTCTGGTGATGCACAGCACATTCAGTCCCGACGCGCCTGAGGCTCTTGGGTTCATGAAACAGATCGAGTCGGACGAGTTGTACGTACAAATGTGTCGAAATCAGAATTGTTTTCGCGCCAGGGTAAGTCCCAAGCCGTGGCGAATCGGCATGCAGCATATTCGTCCGCGCCCCGGTATCTGGCCGATCAGAGAAGAACGATTGCCGGACAGGCAAAGCTGGGTCAGAAAGTACGACGAAAAAGCCGCTGACTACGCATCGTGCAAATATGAGAAGACGCTTGGAAAGGGCAGGCCATCGCGTCCCTGCGAGGCGGTCCGTTCGGTTCATGACTCGATGTGCAAGTCAGAATCAGGTTTACCTATCGCTTGATTGTTGTCGTGAGATAGCCGGCATCTACCAGTGGCCGACACTCGGCATTGATGCCCAGGGCTCCTTCGGTGGTAGCGCATCACCCTTCTGCAACAACTCGATCGAGATGTTGTCCGGCGAGCGCACGAATGCCATGTGGCCGTCGCGCGGCGGCCTGTTGATCGTTACGCCAGCATCCATGAGTTTCTGGCACAGCGCGTAAATGTCGTCGACCCGATAGGCGAGGTGACCGAAGTTGCGGCCTTCGCCGTACTCTTCGGGGTCCCAGTTATGCGTCAGTTCGACCTGCGCATCTTCGTCCCCTGGCGCGGCCAGGAATATCAGGGTGAAGCGCCCCTGTTCGCTGTCATGACGCCTGAGTTCGACGAGGCCAAGGTGCTTGCAGTAGAAGTCGAGTGACGCTTCCAGGTCACGAACGCGGACCATCGTGTGCAGGTATTTCATTGTCTTGCTCCGGACAGGTGTTGACCCCACAATGGTCCTTGATCAGCGTCTCGCAGGCAATACATGAAAGGCATTCGCACAATCACCCTGGACCTGGATGACACGCTCTGGGCAATACACCCGGTCATAAAGCGCGCTGAGGAGCGGCTGTATGCCTGGATGGGTGAGCACTATCCACGCATCACCGAACAGTTCGCGCCTGAAGATATCGGCAAGGTGCGTTCCGAGGTGATCACTGAATTCCGTGACCGCGCGTACGATCTGACGTTTATGCGGCGGACCATTCTTGCCCGCATCGGGGAGGCCGCCGGCTATGATATCTCTTACGTTGATGATGCATTCGCCGTGTTCGATGCAGCCCGCAACGACGTAACCCTGTTTCCCGAGGCCCGCCCGGCGCTTATCGCGCTGCGAGAGCGCTTCACCCTGATTGCAGTGACTAACGGCAATGCCAACCTCGAGAAGATCGGCATTCGAGACTTGTTTGATGGCGTGGTCTCGGCGGCAATGGCCGGCGCGGCCAAACCGGAGCGCCCGATTTTCGATATGGCGGTTACGGCAGGTGGCGTCGGCGCCGAGCAGACATTGCATGTCGGTGACCATCCGCTATATGACGTGCGCGGCGCGCGTGACGCCGGCCTGCGTGCCGTCTGGGTCAATCGGAATGGCGACGACTGGCCCGATGAATTTCAGCGGCCGGATGGCGAAGTCCAGCACGTTGGCCAACTGCACGATCTCTTGGGCGAAGCCTGAAATGACCAACACCGCCCATCCCATTGTTTTGTACGTCCCCGGTTTGCTGCCAAAGCCGGAGCCGGGCGTTCACGGTGACGCGCTTTTGCGTTGCCTGCTTGCCGGCTTGCGCCGCGTTGACGCATCCGTTGCCGAGGCCGTGGCGTCGACAACGGGCGGCTTCGACGTTGTTTCATGGACCTTTGATTTTTACGGTGAGCATCGCGATATCAGCGTCGATAATGCTGCAATTGACGCGGTGATCAGCCAGCCGACTGCGAGCAAGCGTGATATTGCGGAAGCAAGCTCCTGGAAACGTCGCCTGTCACGCTGGATCTATACCCTCGGTGATCGGCTGCCATTTCTGATTCCGCACATCGCCAGCGAGCGCACGGAGCTGCATCTGCGAGACTTGCAGCGTTACGTCTCCGACGACAACGGCATCGCCGAGCACACGCGACGAATGCTAAAGATTCCTCTGCGGGCGGCGACCGAGGGTCGTCATCCGCTGTTACTGATCGGGCATAGCATGGGATCCGTCATCGCCTACGACACGCTCTGGGAGATGTCGCACGACGAGCGCGATCATGTAGAGATCGATCTGTTCTTGACGATGGGCAGCCCGCTCGGCCAGCGCTACATGCGAAAGCGCATCAAGGGGCATGACGTGACCGGCCGGGCTCGTTATCCCGCCAACATTTGCCACTGGAAGAATATTGCCGCTGTCGGCGACATGACTGCGATCGATCCGTGCCTACAAAATGACTTCGGCGAAATGCCGAAGCTCGGGCTGGTGAAGAGCTTCAAAGACAAGGCCGTTTACAATTACTTTCGGCTTGAAGGTGTGCTCAACGTGCACGCCGAGTATGGCTATCTCGTCAACGAGGAAACGGCGCGCACCGTGGCTGACTGGTGGCGCCACCATGACCCCGGTTTGTCGAATAGCTAGTTGGCCTCGAGATTCGGTTTGATAACGATGTCGATGCGTCGGTTGCGAGCACGACCCGCCGCGGTCTCGTTGCTGGCGACCGGCCGCGTCTCGCCGAAGCCCGTCGCAATAAGCCGATACGTCGGTATGCGCATCGCGTTGATCATGTACTGATGTACTGACTCCGCGCGCGCCTGCGACAGGGTTTGGTTAAAGTCGTCACCGCCGTGTGAATCCGTATGGCCTTCGATGATTAGCTCACTGCGTGGAAATACGTCGATTGCTTTCTCTACTTTTGCCAGCAAATCGAAGTTTGTTGACTTCAGCTGCGAGGAGCCGCTGTCGAAGCTGAGGCCGACCAGCCGCATGATGACATTGTTGCCTTCTCTGAATACATAGGCCTCTTCATTCGAAAACATCTTTTCGATCTGCGCGAACTGTTGTTTCACGCGGGCCTGTGCCTCGAGGCGCTGAACCAGAGCGGCACGCTCCGCCGTTGCGCCACCCAGCCGCTCGTCAAGCGCACTCAACTCTTCCTCCATATCGGCGATGCGGGTTTCGTTCTCGGCCTTTTCCTGCTGCAGGCTCTGCAGCTCGTTACGCTGCGCCTCGAAGAAAGCGACGAGTTCAGCGGTGAGCCTGTCAGGCCCTGTTTCCATATTGGGCACGGCATCGGCGACCCCGGCAATGGCCTGCATCGGTTGTTCCCACTGCAGCACCAGCTGTTCAGCCGTGAGTTTCTTGTCACGTACCTTGCGCACAACCTCCGAAAGGTAGATAGCGTGCTTGGCTTCGTAGTTCGCCTGCTGGGCGAGGTTTCGCGGCAAATCGGTGTCGTAGCGATTCTCACTGAGTTCACGCTCGGCATCTGCGAGCAGCTGCTTGGCCTTGTCCAGCGTGATCGGCGCATAGCGGCCTACCCGTGCACGATCGGCGTCCGCCAGAAGTCTCCGGGTCTCGGTCAAATACTGTGCCTTAATGGCGACGAGTTCGGCATCGCGATACAGGCTCGTCGCTTCGATGTCGTAGCGCTTGGAGTTCTTCAGATCGCCGCGTTCCAGCAGGCGAATGGCATCGGCGAACTTGCGCTGCGCCTCCTGCCAGATTTCCGTAGATAATTCGGGCGCCTTGGCGTTAGCTGCATCCTGGCGGCTCTTCATCACCTGGGCGAGTGCTGTAGAGGCAAGCCGGGCTTTATCCGCTGCCGTCTTGAGATACTGGGTCGCATCCGCGGCGTTGCTGCGGACGATTTCGATGTTGCGGCCGCGCTGCAAAGCGGTCTCCGCGTCGCGATATTCCTTCATGCCGCGCTCGAAATTCCTGGGTGACAGCAGTTCGGCGTTGGCGGATTCAGCGGCGGCCTTGGCAGCATCCGCTTCCTTGAAGAAGGTCTTGCGCAGTTCGTCCTGTGCGTAGGCCGTGCCGACTACGAGGGCGAGCAGGCTGAGTACGATGAGTTTGGGGAGACCGGCTTTTGCGACCATTAATTGAATCCTCATGTTTCTTTGCTGTTTGCGGCTGCCACAATGGCGACGGACCGGGCGTGATATTACATATGGTATGACACAAATTCTGTGCAGCGCGTTCATGATCTGCATGAATTTTACGCTCTCTGAGGAAAAAGTCCCGATAAATCGAACGCTTAGAGGGCATCGGTATCAATTGTTTGCAATCTTCTTCGATGCATCCAAACGGCAGCAACAGCATTAATCTCAAGCAGAATTGTGATTTGGGTCTATTTTTTGGGCATTTGAGAGGTCATAACGGCAATTTGTGCTCTGGCTCACAGATACCGGGGACCGCCGTCGGTAGTCTTTATCCATGTCTGCAAAGTACTACACACAGTTTGTTCTCACCGACACGGACTATCGTGACGGCAATGAGTTTTGCGGTGTTGTAGAGCTCAATCAACCGATGGAAGACGATTCAGATGAGCGCGACATCGAAGCGATTCTGGCCCGCAATTTTGACCTTCAGCAGAGTGCTGTAAGACTGGTCAGCTGGTCGAGACTCCACTAACACTTCTGGCGTTTAATGATTTCCCCCTGACTCTCCCGGCTTCGGCCGGGATTTTTTTGTCCGTTTTTTGTGCGACAATGCGTCCCCGCGCAAGAAACCCGAAACGCAATTGCAATGAGTCACAAAGACAAACAATTCCAGGGCATACCGATCGTGCAGAGCGGCCAGAAGTATACGACGGAAGTCGGTTTTGCGGCCATCAAGAACGGCGTCAAGCAGCGCCGTGACGCCGAGCCGGTGGTGCATGGCGACAAGCCAAAATGGCTGCGTGCAAAGCTGCCTTCGGGATCGGGTTATTCCGGCACCAGGAAGATCGTACACGAGCATCGCTTGAGTACCGTCTGTGAAGAATCGATGTGTCCGAACATCGGGGAATGCTGGAATGCCGGAACAGCGACGTTTATGGTCATGGGTTCCGTCTGCACCCGAGCGTGTCGCTTTTGCGCAGTGGATACGGGCAACCCGAAAGGGTGGCTTGATGCGGAGGAGCCGGCGAATTCTGCTCGCGCTGTAAAGCTCATGGGTCTCGAATACGTTGTAATCACGTCGGTGGATCGGGACGACCTTGCCGACGGCGGAGCTTCGCACTACGCGGAGTGCGTTCGCGAGATCAAGAAACTCAATCCGGACACAGCTGTCGAGGCGCTGACGCCCGACTTCAACGGCGTCAAAGAACACGTGGAGCTTGTAGTGGACTCGGGGCTGGAGGTGTTTGCCCAGAACGTCGAGACGGTGCGCCGATTGACCCACCCGGTTCGGGATCCTCGGGCCAGCTATGAGCAGACGATTGAGGTGCTGCGACATGCCAAGGCGCATCGGCCTTCCGTCTTGACCAAGACCAGTCTAATGCTCGGCCTCGGTGAGCGCGACAACGAAATCATGCAGACGATGCATGATTTACGAGAAGCAAACGTCGATATTCTTACGCTGGGCCAGTACCTGCGACCGACCCCCAACCATCTGCCGGTTGAGCGCTACGTTACGCCGGCGGAGTTTGAGGCTTATCGGACTGAAGGCCTCGAAAAAGGCTTCCTCGAGGTGGTCGCCGGTCCGATGGTGCGCTCGAGTTACCGAGCCGAGCAGGTGCTACAAAAGAACAACGTCGGCATCGCAATTTAACGCCAGCCAAACCACCAGACAGAGCCAGGGTACCTATGGGCCAGTTTTTTGCTGAATACGGACTATTCCTCTTAAAAGTAATCACGATACTTGCGGCTTTCGTTGTCGTGATCGTGGTTGCTGCGTCAGCTGGACGGAGAGCGAGCCACGAAGGTCTGGAAGTCGAAAACCTGAACAAGAATTTCAGGTCACTTGCTGATTCACTGCGTGCCGCAATATCGAGCAAGGGCGAACAAAAGCAAGCCGCCAAGGCCAGGAAGAAAGAGACCAAGGCTGAAAGCAAGACGCCGTCGACGAAACCGCGCAGTTTTGTCATTGATTTTAAAGGCGACCTGAAAGCGAGCGCTGTTCCGTCGTTGCGCGAGGAAGTCAGCGCGATACTCGACGTCGCGTCAGAGGGCGATGACGTGATTGTGCGCCTCGAGAACCACGGCGGTGTGGTCCACGAGCACGGACTTGCGGCTTCGCAACTGGCGAGAATACGTGACCGGGACATTCCGCTGACAGTGTGCGTCGACAAGGTTGCTGCCAGCGGCGGCTACCTTATGGCTTGTGTCGCTTCCAAAGTCTATGCCGCGCCGTTCGCGATTCTCGGCTCGATCGGCGTGCTCGCGCAAATCCCCAATTTTAATCGCATGCTCGATAGTCATGGTGTCGAGTTCGAGCAGGTGACGGCCGGCAAATATAAGAGAACCGTTACGATGTTTGGCAAGAACACCGACGAGGATCGCGCCAAGCTGAAGGAAGAGCTTGAAGATGTGCACACCTTGTTCAAAGACGCCGTCTCAAAATACCGTCCGAAACTGGATCTCGAGAAAATCGCGACGGGCGAGCATTGGTACGGTACCCGGGCGCTTGAACTCGGCCTGGCCGATGAAATCATGACCAGCGACGAGGTCCTCAAGGGGCTCGCCGAGGGGCGCGATCTTTATCGCGTTACCTACAACATCAAGAAACCCCTGCAGAAGCGCCTCATGTCGAATATCGACGGCCTGCTCGAAAAGGCCGATGCGGCCGGGTGGCGGCGGCGCTTCGAGTCTCGACTGCCCCGCTAGCGCCGAGGAACTGACCCGACCAATTTCGGTCGAAGGATACGCAGCTTTGTGTTGCTGCGAGGCGTTATAATCCAGCGATACCGGAGGAGCTATCATTCGCATGTACAAATTCAAGTCACTGATTTTGTTTGTTTTTATCGCACTAGTGACGGCGTCGTGCTCGACCTCTCCCACGGGTCGTAGCCAGATGATCTGGAAATCCGATGCCGAACTCGTGGCGCAAAGCACGCGCGCATTCAACCAGATGCGGGCAGGCATGCCGCTATCGACGGACCGCAAGAAGATCGATTTTGTCGCCTGTGTTGCGCAGGCCGTTGTCGGTGTTCTCGATCCGCCACTCAGCGATATCGACTGGGAACTCGCCGTCTTCGAAAGCCAGTCGGTTAATGCTTTCGCCATGCCGGGTGGCAAAATCGGTGTGTTCACGGGCATTCTTGAGGTGACCGAGAACCAGCATCAACTTGCTGCTGTGATTGGACATGAAATTGCGCACGTTACAGCGCGGCATTCCAATGAACGCGCCTCCCGGGCATCATTGACCGGCTACGGCATTAACGTGGCTGCGATCATTCTTGGCGGCGGTTACAGTGGCGCAACCTATACCGCACAGCAGGCACTGAAGGCGGGCGCGGACCTGGGCATTTCTCTGCCGCACACCCGCGGACAGGAAAGTGAGGCTGATATCATCGGCCTGGAGTACATGGCCAAAGCCGGTTTCGATCCGCGTGAATCCGTAACGTTATGGCAGCGTATGGATGCCGCTTCTGACAAAAAACCGGCGGAATTTGTGTCGACCCATCCGTCAAGCGAAACCCGAATCGAAGCGCTGGTCTCCGAATGGCAAAAGACGCTGCCCATGTATAACCAGGCGCAGGACGAAGGCAGAGTTCCGACCTGTTCGAAAGAGTAGGTGCTACCTTGAATCAACGCCTGCTGCTGTTGCTGCCGATACTGGCTGTCGGCGGCTGCGCAACCTTCGATGATTTCCTGGCAGGCCTCAAGAAGGGCAGGCGCGTGGACATGGTGGCGTTCGAGGATCGGCCTGTTGTCGATCCGATCGCTCCCAACACTTTTACCTTGCTGGACGCTGAACAAACGGTCGTCGGCGAACCGCAGGTTGTGTTCATGCGCGAAAACGACACGTTTTCCGACCTTGCTCGTGAGTATGGGCTGGGTTACGACGAATTGCTGGCGGCGAACCCTGGTATTGATCCCTGGCTGCCAGGCGAAAATACGGCGGTCACGCTGCCGACGCAATACGTTCTCCCGAACACTCCTAAGAGTGGCGTGGTTCTAAACATTGCCACAAAGCGGTTATTTTATTTCCCGCCGCCGGCGGAGGGTGAGTTACAGCAGGTACTGACCTACCCGATCGGCATTGGGCGTGTGGGTTGGGAGACACCGCTCGGTATTACCAGTGTTGTATCCAAGGCCAGGGATCCGCACTGGTGGGTGCCGGCGTCGGTAAGACGAGAGCATGCCGAGATGGGCAACCCGTTGCCGTCCGTGGTTCCGCCCGGGCCCGATAATCCCCTCGGTACGCGTGTTCTGAAACTGGAGATGCCCGGCTACCTGATTCATGGCACCAATCAACCGTATGGTGTTGGGATGCGTGTCAGTCACGGCTGCGTACGCCTGTATCCCGAAAACATCGAGCTCCTGTATACGCTGATCGACGTTGGCGAGACCGTCACGATTATCAATGAGCCTTACCAAATGGGCCGGCGTGATGGTGTCCTTTATTTCGAAGCGCATGCTCCGCTGGAGGATGACACTTTGACAAGTGAAGATCGTCTGCTGGCTTTGCTCGATGGACAGGTCGACGAGTCTGGCCGTCCACTAAACAATCATCTTGAGAATCATGTCCGAGCGCTTGCCGAAGTATCGTCTGGCGTACCTGTCAGCATCATCATGTATGACACCGATGAATTTCTGGCGCGGGCTCGGGTCGTTCACAACACCGTGGAATTCGATCCGAATGCGCCAACGCTGATCGAGGTGCGCGAGATGATGGACGAAGTTACTGCGGAAATGGAAGAGGAGTCGATGTGAGCGAATGGCTGGATATCATGCTCGACGAAATCGCGCGCAAAAAACGTGAGTCGCAAGAGGCTGAAGAAGAACTTGAGCGCCGTAAGGATGCGAGCAAGCCGGCATCTCCCTCCGAAACCTCTCAGTCAAAGTAGCGCATAAACTCCGACGGGATGTTGTCAGGCGAATCGGGGCGATCGCTGCCGACGGGCAGTGGCCTGGAATTGTAAGTGTTCCAGAACAGGCAGGTTTCGCCTGAATAGTCCGGCAGAGCCAGATCGTGTAGCAGAGCGGCCATAGCCTTTCCTGTGTATGTTGTCTCGATCGTGAGCCCCAGTTCGTTCCGACCAACGGCAACCGCATCCTCCGTGACTTTGTCTGTTGCCGCATAGCCGCCGGCGAGGAATTCGTCGCGCCAACGAATGTGTGTACGATCTGCCAGGTCAGCGGGAATCGAGCAATCAAGACGGTGCAGCATCATCGCGGTTTTTCGCATGAGTCGCTGAAAGCCGCGCGGCGTCGCGAAACGGGTATCCACGACACGAATGGCGTGCAGCTCAGTCGGCAGCTCCGCGAGCGCAAGACCCAGCGCCAGGCCCGCACAGCTTCCCATCGTGCCGTTCGCAATATAGATACGCTGCGGCGTCTTCATATCGCCCGATTCGATTTGCTGTGCAAGTTCGAGGCCGGCGTTGACGAAGCCAACAGCGCCAAGCCAGCTTGATCCTCCCATCGGAATGACCCAGCAGCGGCGACCGTGCAAGTAACGCCGCAGTGTTGCGAGCGGCTCGACCGAGCGACCGAAGGGCACGAGTTCCGTGCCGATCCTGCGGTGCATATTCAATGTGCGCGGAATGTTCGGTGTACGCTTTTGTGGCACCAGGAAACAGGTTGAATCGAAGCCGCATTGCCCGGCCATGATCGAGGTGGCCAGTGCGTGGTTGGAGCCAACAGCGCCAAACGTTGCGACGCGCCGCGCGTTGCGCTCTCTGGCGCGCTGAAAAATATACTCGAGCTTGCGAATCTTGTTGCCGCCGTAATGTGCGCTACTGACGTCGTCGTGCTTGATAAGAACGTCTCGTGTGCCCTGGGGTATCTGGAATTGCACTGTTGAAACAGGCGTTGGCAAGTCTGCGATCGCCACCTTTCTAAGACGATCAGTCAGTAACGGGTATGCCGCAGACAGGAAATCGTTCATACGCACAGATTATCGAAGTGCACTGTGGATCGCGAATGCTTTAGAATGCGGACACGCTTATCTGGCCTGACGCGGAGACAGGTTTGTCAGAAGCAGTCGACCACGGTATCACCGTTACCGAAATCGCAGCGATGGATCAATCCATCGATGTATTGCAAGAAACCACGGCCGCCTTTGTTGGTCGTGCACTTCGTGGTCCGCTGAATACGCCGATACTTGTCAGCAACTTTGGTGAGTTCCGACGCCGATTTGGCGATGTCTGGCCGCACTCAAGTCTTGGCCCTGCAGTAGAACAGTTTTTCGAGCATGGTGGTCAGCGACTGTACATCGTCCGTGTCGCCAACAGTGCGCGCGGTGCAATGGTCTTCCTGCCCGCCAGCGGTTCAGCTGTCGTCTTGCGGGCCGTCGAACCCGGATCTACAGAACACATCCGCGCGGCCGTCGACTACGATGCGATCGAAGACGACGCGCTTTTCAATCTGACCTTGCAGCGAATCGACCCGTCGACTGGTCTGGTTCTGGATCAGGAGTTGTTTGAAGCGTTGTCTTTCGAAGAGGAAGGGGAAAAGTTCATTGGCGACGCCCTGATGACCTCCTCGCTTGCGCGACTCGAGCATCCTTACCCGACACGCAGGCCGGAAAAAACGTTCGGAGAGGGCAAGCAATTTGACGCCGAATATATTGATCATGCCCAGGCGGGAACCGACGGCACTGAGCTGACTGATTATGACCTGATCGGATCCCGTAAAGCACATACGGGCCTGTTCGCGCTGCAGGACGTGCAGAATTTCGACGTACTGTATCTGCCGCCTCTGCGCAGAGGCGTGGATGTCGGGCCAACGGCTATTCTGGCGGCGGAACTCTATTGCCGGCGGCGCGGTGCGATGCTGATCGTAGATCCACGCTCAGACTGGAGCAGTGCTGAGGAAGCTGTTCAAGGCGTTCGCGATCTCGGCTACGCAAGCCCTAACATGCTGGGCTACTTTCCCCGGGTTACGGCGCGTGGCGGAGCGGATACGTCGCAACGGCATGTGGGCGGCGCCATTGCGGGCCTGCTGAGCAAACACGACAGAACTTACGGTGCCTGGCAGGATATGAACCAGCAAGGCATGGGCCTGAAACGCAACCTGATGCCGGCCTTGGAGGTTAGTGACGAAGACGTGCATGCACTGAATCGCGCCGGACTGAATGTGCTGGCGCGCGGGCCGGCGGGTCGTGTTCGCATGCGGGGATCGGTCACGATGGGGCGCGGCACCGAGAGCCATCGTGAATATACGAGTCTGCCGGTTCGCCGATTCTGTCTGCAGATCATCAACGCGATTACGCACGCTACACAGTGGGCGGCGTTCGAATTCGACAATGACAAGTTGCCTCGGCGAATTCGCGCCCAGGTGCTGGCGTACCTTCATGGTCTGGATGAGTTGGGTGCCTTCGTTGACTCGCGTTTTTCCGTGCGCTGCGATTTGGCCGCGCAGCAACGGTCAGACAGCGAGGCGCCCGGCGCAAACATATTGCTCACATTCCACCCGACGAGTAGCGAGGAAGCGATTGCATTGACGCTGCATCTCACGCCGGGTGGCTATCGTGTCGGCAATACGGCGTTTGCGCCGCCGACCGGGATTGAGCCTGAAGCAGGCTGAAGCGACTTTACATAAGTACGACAGGTTGCATCCGTGGCCTGTCATACAAGCATCCATCTGATGCCACCAATCTTCTGGGAGGGGGTATGAGAGAAAGTGATGTTCTGGAAAACAACCCGCACATATCTCGATCGGCACTGGAAGCCATTCACGGCCAGGTATTTGGCTGGGCCCTCTCCCGAACCGACTACGATCGACCGGTCGCGGAGGACCTGGTGCAACAGGCTTACATGGAACTACTGACAGGAAAGGCGCGTTTCGACAATAGGTCGTCTCTGAAGACCTTCGTCTTCTCCGTGGTACAGAATCTTGCGCGCAGTCGATTCCGCAGAATCGCGTCACGACTGCGCCTGGTCCAGGCTGCCGGTCATAACGCAATTGATGACGTGGTTCAGCCGGTCGAGCCCAGCAAGGAATCGGCTGTCTGGGGCGCAGTGCAAGAACTGCCGCAGCGACAGCGAGACATCGTCGAGCTCGTTTTCTGTCGCGACATGACAATCGAGGCGGCGTCCAGCGTCATGGGCGTGACGACAGGGACCGGACGCGTGCATTACGATCGCGCAAAAAAGGCTCTGAAGACCAAGCTCGGCAATCACGGGGAGTGGTTCAATGACTAATTCTGACGACGCGTTGCGCGACGCAGTCCGGCAGGCGCAGGCACACGCGGAGCCAATACCTGTACCGGATTTCGACCAGGTCTGGGCAGCGGCCAGTGATCGGGTCGGGTTGGTACGAAAACGTCGTTCCTTGCTGGCCGGCTCGGCAGCGCTCGCCGTCGTGTTGGCGATTGCCTTCAGCTTGCGTGCGCCGACCGAGAATGAATGGCTCTACATCGATGAATATGAGCTGCTGGAAACCACTGGTTGGTCGGCGCCCAGCGACAGTCTGTTGCCCGCGCATGAATTTGACATATATCAGAATGTTCCGGTGTTGATTGAGTCAACCGAAACCTATGGAGGAGCGTTATTGTGAAGAAGGGAATTTTTCTAGTGCTGGCTGTGGCCAGTCTCGGCATGGGTGTGGCATTGGCTGCCGGCCCCAAAGAGGATGTTTTCAAAGGCAAGCTGTTTCCGCCCAACGTAATACTGGAACACCGGGCGGAGATTGGGCTCAGCAAGGCGCAGTTCAAGGCGATACGGGCGGCGGTCGTCGAAGTACAGGCCGGCGTGGCGGAGCATGAATGGGACATGCAGGAGGCCTACCAGGTGCTGATGCAGGAGCTGGACAAGTCGCCGATCGATGAAAGCCGGGTGATGGAGAACGCTGACAAGGCACTGCTGGCTGAGAACCAGGTCAAAAAGAAGCAGATGTCGATGCTGGTGCGGCTGAAGAACCTGCTCACGGAAGAACAGATAGCTTACCTGGAATCAGTACAGTAATAACTCGAGCGTAACGCAACCTGGTTCCTCGAACCCGAGAATAGAACGGGGTAAAACACGATTATGAATACGATCCGACTGATATCCATTACGGCGTCGCTGATGCTGGCCCTGGCCGGTTGTGGGGGCGGTGGAGGGGGCTCCACAACGCCACCTCCGCCGCCGCCGCCACCACCACCCGTGACCAAAGCAGAGGCCTACCAGTTGTTAAATCAGGGCTCTTTCGGGGCGACAGAGGCGGAGGCCGAGCGTGTTATCTCGATGCGCCAGGAGGCCTGGGTCGAAGAGCAATTTCAAAAGCCCTTGTCACTGCAATTGCCGTATCTGCAGTCTTTGCCGCCGCCGCAGTTCCCGTTCCAGTTGCACGAAGATCGAGTCGATATCTGGTTTCGCAATGCGCTGAACGGTGAGGACCAGCTTCGTCAGCGTGTCGCGTTCGCGCTGTCTGAAATCATGGTCGTGTCACAACTGGGTGCGCTCGGGAACCTGCCGTATGCAGTGGCTGACTACTACGACGTACTCGCGAGGAACGCGTTCGGCAATTATCGTGAGCTGCTCGAGGAAGTCACGCTACATCCCGCGATGGGCGTTTACCTGAGCATGCTCGGCAACGAAAAGCCCGATCCGGCTCTGAATATCCGACCCGATGAGAACTACGCGCGCGAGGTGATGCAGCTATTCTCGATTGGACTCGTGGAGCTGAATATCGACGGCACCGAAAAGCTGGATATGCAGGGCCAGCCGATTCCGACCTATGATCAGGAAATCATCGAAGGCTTTGCGCACGTATACACCGGCTGGACGTTCGCCGGCGCACCGAGTTTTCGGCAGGCGCGACCCACGCGCTTCAATCAGGTCATACCAATGCAGCTGTATCCTGGCTTCCACGACCTTGGGGCGAAGACTCTGCTTAACGGTGTCACGTTGCCGGCGGGCCAAAGCGGTGATCAGGATTTACGCGATGCGCTCGATAATATCTTCAATCATCCGAACGTAGGACCGTTCATCGCAATCCGGTTAATTCAACGACTTGTGAACAGCAATCCGTCCCCTGGCTACGTTCGACGCGTTGCAGAAGTGTTCAACAATAATGGCTCTGGCGTGCGCGGCGATCTGGCGGCCGTTATTCGAGCCATTCTGCTCGACGCAGAGGCCCATCCGACGATGGCGATGGAAATCGACGGCAAGGTCAAAGAGCCCCTGCTGCGTCTCACGCAGTTATGGAAGGCTTACAACGCGACGTCGAACAGTGGCCGTTTTCCGCTGGGAGCGTCCTACATCCTGTTCGGCCAGGGCCCGTTACAGTCTCCGTCTGTCTTCAATTTCTTTAGCCCGTTTTACGCGCCGCCGGGTGAGATTCGAGACAGCAGCCTGGTCGCGCCGGAGTTGGAGATAGCTACCGAATACCAGAACACGTTGTTTACCAACTACATGTTTTACCAGGTATTCGCGCTCAACCATACAAACAACGCGCTCGAAGACGATGATGTGTTCATCAACTTCGAAGAAGAGATGGCAATCGCGGCGGACCCTGACGCGCTGATCGATATGGTCGCTGGAAAACTACTTGCGGGACAGATCTCCGACACGTTGCGCCAGGAGATCGCCGGCATGTTGGCACGCGTTCCGGAAACGGACGCTGCCATCCGCGCGGCCGAGACCATCTACTTTGTTCTTACATCACCCGAATACGCGTACCAGCGCTAGTCGCCGCGGAGAACGAAAATGAAGACTTTAAATCGACGTGATTTTCTGAAGACCAGCGGCGCGGCTGCGGCATTCGCGGCGACCCCGGGGCTTGCATACTCGCAAGTCGTTGGCGGTGCCGGACCTTTTGATGACTATCGCGCACTCGTCTGCGTGTTCATGTTCGGCGGTAACGACTCCTACAACATGCTCGTGCCGAATACGGCTGCGGAATACCAGGCCTATGCGGCTTCGCGGCAGAACCTGGCGATCGCGCAGAACGACTTGCTACCGATTATGCAGGCATCGCAGCCCACAGAGGACTTTGGTCTGCATCCGTCAATGGGTGGCATAAAAGGGCTCTTCGACGCCGGCGATGCGGCATTCGTTACCAACGTGGGACCGCTCGTGGAACCGACAACAAAAGATGCGTACTTCAACGGTTCCGTAATCCTTCCGCCGCAACTTTTCTCGCACAACAACCAGCAGGAGCAGTGGACGACTTTGGCAGGCAATGTGCCCACCAAGACCGGCTGGGCCGGACGCATGGCAGACCTGATTCGTACGGGTGTCACCGAACAACAGATGGCAACGAATGCGTCGTTATTCGGCGCCAACCTGCTGCAGTCAGCCGATGAAACGGTGGCGTACGTGATGGGACCGGGAGGCCCAATCCAGTTTGAGGGCTTCTCGACCGACCCGGAAAGCATACTCTTCGAGCAGCGCGAGGCGTTCCGTCGAATCGTCAATGCGGAATATGGATCAGTATACGAGCGCGGTTTCGCCGAGGTACAGCGACGCGCCATCAACGCAGCCGATGTGGTTACTGCGGCGATCGACTCGGCGCCGCCGATCAACGCTGCATTCCCGCAATCGCAGCTGGGCGTTCAGCTGGAAACTGTTGCTCGGCTAATTGCCGTTCGCGACCGACTGCAGATGAAGCGGCAGATTTTCTTCGTCGCAACCGGTGGCTTCGATACGCATGACAACCAACTGGACGACCAGCCGGGCCTGCTCGGCGGTATCAGCGACGCGATTGCTGCGTTCCATGCTGCGACTGTTGATCTTGGTGTCGAAAACAACGTTACGACCTTTACGCAGTCGGACTTTGCCCGGACTCTGACATCAAATGGCGACGGCACTGACCATGCCTGGGGCGGCAACCAGCTGGTCGTTGGTGGTGCGGTCAATGGACGTGAGCTGTACGGCAACTATCCGCTGCTTGCCATTGACGGCCCCGAGGACGTTTCGGGCGGCCGCATGATCCCGTCAACGTCCGCGGATCAATACGCGGCAACGCTGGCGAAGTGGTTTGGCATCCGGGATGTTGATCTGGACGTTGTGGCGCCAAACCTCATGAATTTTGCTGATCGAGACCTAGGGTTTATGATCGCCTGACTCGAAGTCAGGAATTCCCGTCATGAAACCACTTGCCTCAGCCTTTCTGGCTGTCGCGCTGCTTGTATCTGCGTGCGGTGATACGCACGATGCGGCAGCGCCTGAAACTGTAACGATCGATGCATCCGCCGCGCTGGCAGCGCTTTTCGAAGAGCATTTCGAGCGCGGTCTTGAGATGAATCCGCTGCGGGCGACGTTTATCGGCGATTACCGCTACAACGACCGTATGGCAAATTCCAACAGCCCGGAATACCGTGCCGCCGCGACGGCGATGGATGAAGAATTCCTGCAACGCCTTTCGAAAATTGATCGCGAGCAGCTCGGCTACCAGGACCAGCTCAGTTACGACCTTTTCCGCATCAAGCGCGAGGAGTCGCTGGAAGGCAACCAGTTTCCCTCTCACCTGATCCCGATCAATCAGTTCTATTCTTTGACAAGCATGTTCGTGCAGCTAGGCAGCGGTACCAGCGCGCACCCTTTTAAGACGGTCAAGGATTATGATGATTTCCTGAGTCGTGCCGATCAGTTTGCGATCAATGTCGATCAGGTCATTACGAACATGCGTGACGGTATGCGCGAGGGCGTCGTGCAGCCGAAAATCCTGATGGCCAAGCTTGTCCCGCAGCTGGAATCGCAGATTGTCGATAACGCCGAGGACAGCAGCTTCTACGCACCGATAAAAGCGATGCCCTCTGACTTCAACGAGGAACAACGTGCACGGCTGGCGGCGGCTTACGAGGACAAGATTAGCAATACCATCATTCCGGCTTACGAGCGGCTGAATAATTTCGTCGGCGATGACTACCTGGCGGCGGCACGCGAGACCGTGGGGCTTTCAGCGCTGCCGAACGGCAAGGCATGGTATTCATACATGGTGCGGTTGCGTACGACCACCGACATGACGCCGGATGAGATTCACCAGGTGGGCCTCGACGAGGTAGCGCGCATTCACGACGAAATGCGTGGCGTCATGACCGAGGTTGGTTTCGAAGGTGACCTGCACGACTTTTTCGACTTCGTGAACACCGACGAACAGTTTTTCTACGACGAAGCTGAAGAACTGATCCAGGGTTACCGTGATATGACCGATCACATCAGCGAGCTGTCCAGGAATCTATTTGAGATCTTTCCGAAAACAGCATTCGAAGTGCGCCGCGTTGAGCCATTTCGCGAGCAATCTGCAGCAGGCGGCTCGTATATGTCCGGGACTGCCGATGGCTCACGCCCCGGTGTCTTCTACGCCAATGCCTACGACATCAAGGCGCGGGGAAAATGGGCGATGGAGTCCCTGTTCCTGCATGAGGCGATTCCAGGCCACCATTTTCAGATCATGATTCAACGAGAGAATGAAGCGCTGCCCGACTTTCGCCGTTACGGTGGATTCACTGCGTTCTCGGAGGGCTGGGGCCTGTATGCGGAGTCGCTCGGCAAGGAACTGGGTGTATATACCGATCCTTACCAGTATTTCGGCGGTCTGAATGCCGAGCTCTGGCGCTCTATCCGGCTCGTCGTCGATACCGGCATTCACGCGAAAGGCTGGACGCGTCAGCAGGTGCTTGACTACATGTATGCCAACTCGGCTGTCGTCGAGGCACGTGCCGTTGCCGAAGCGGAGCGATTCATGGCGATTCCGGGGCAGGCACTCGCCTACAAAGTCGGACAGCTCAAGATTCGCGCAATTCGCGACACGGCGGAGGCCCGACTGGGTGACCGGTTTGACGTCAAGGACTTTCATACAGAGGTGCTGAAGGACGGTGCAATGCCATTATCGATGCTCGAGGCGAAAATCGACCGCTGGATCGAGGCGCAGCTTTAGCGGGCAAGTACCGCGACGCACTTGTCGCGGGCACGGCCCGCTTCTACAGTAGGTACTATGAAACTCGACCGCTTCATTCGTATTGCGATCGCCATCGCCATTGCACTGGTGTTTGTGGTTGCAACGGGCGCGTTGCTGTTCATCTCCGAGTCGGCGCTCAATGTCTGGGATCGTCTCAAGGCAGGACCGCCCGCGCTGCTGTATGCGTATATAGCCGTGATGTTGCTACTGGCGGTCACCGCGATCTGGCTGATCTGGAGCCTGGTTGTACGACGCCGGATCAGGCCAACACGGCGGAAGAAATCTGCGGTGCTTTCGCGCCAGGAAATCGAGACACGCATTCGCGATGCGGAAGCCGCCGGTGTCAACGTTGGCGAAGCGCAGGCCGAGCTTAAAGGGCTTGCCGTGCGGCAGGCTCAAGGCAACATAAACCTGTGCTTCTTTGGCGAAATCAGTACGGGCAAAAGTTCGCTGATCAAGGCGCTGGTGCCGGAGGCGAACGTCGTGGTCGATGTCGTCGGTGGTTCTACCGACGACATTCGTCACTATCGCTGGCGTAACGAGGCCGATGCGGAGATTTTGCTGACTGACGTGCCAGGAATTGGCGGCGTTGATGGCGAGCTCTCCGCGGTTGCCAGCGCAGAAGCGCAACGCGCCCACATCGTTCTTTTTGTCTGCGATGGTGACCTCACACGCTCGGAGGTTCGTGCGATCGAAGCGATGCTGGCGTTCGATAAACCGCTGGTTCTGGTTCTTAACAAAGCGGATCGATTCAACCCTGAAGAGCAGGCGGCACTAATGGAAAAGCTGCTTGAACGTGTCGCCGGCGTCGGCGGCAAACTGCAGCGAGATCATGTCGTTGCAGTGAGTGCAGGTGGCGAGTCCGAGATCATCGAGCGACGTGAGGATGGCCGCGAGGAGGCCGTGAAACGCAGGCGCCCTGCCGATATCGGCGTACTGGTTGTGGCGATAAATCGCCTTATGTCCGGGGATATCGAGGCTTTGGATCAGCGGCGGGAACGGGCAGTATTCCGGATGGCAGCTGCGCGCCTGGAGGAGGCCGAGGCCCGGTATCGTTTGCAACGCTCCGAACAGATCGTCCGCAACGCGACACGTAAGGCGATAGTGGGGGCACTTGCAGCGATTAGTCCAGGTACCGATATTCTTATTCAGGGCTACATCGGTACGATGATGACGCGGCAGCTGTGCGACTTGTACGGTGCTGCCCCACGCGACCTCGATATTGAGGAGTTTCTGTCGATGAGCCAGAGTCGGGTAGGCCGGGCGCTGCCCTTGTCGCTGGCGGTCGCCGGCAACGGTCTGAAAGCTTTTCCCGGCGTCGGTACAGTTGCGGGCGGACTGGTGCACGCAGTTGCATACGGTCTCATTTTTGACGCGCTGGGGCGAAGCCTGGTGTTGTCGCTAACCCGTCATGGCGAGCTGGTGCCCGCTACGGCCAGCAAAGAATTCGAGGATGGCATCAGTGAGCATTTGGAAGCGGGCGTTCGACGCGTTGCCAGAATGGCCCTGGAAGAAAAGGTCAAGTGAGTCGGCGCCGGACGGCGGCTCTGACCACCTGAGTCTTGCCCGCGAGAGCCTGCGGGACCTGATTCAGGATTCGCGCCTTCCTGACGGTGTGCGCGATTCGCTGGCGCAAGACTACGAAGCGGTTCAAGGCATGCTCGACAAACTTGAGCATGGTCATCTGCACCTGTCCGTGTTCGGCCGCGTCAGTACCGGCAAATCCTCGTTGCTCAACGCGCTGATCGGAGAACAGCGATTTTCGGTCAGTCCGCTACACGGTGAAACCCGGCAGTCTTCGATGCAGGCCTGGAACCAGGTGGAGGCGGGCGGTGTCTTCCTGATTGATACGCCCGGGCTCGACGAAGCTGGCGGCGAGGATCGCGAAGCCCTGGCCAAGGAGGTTGCCGGTCGTTCCGACCTCGTCCTGTTTGTGCTGGACAGCGACATCACCGATTCTGAACTTGATGCCCTGAAGGCCGTGCTCGCTCAGGGTCGCCCGGTACTGCTTGTACTGAACAAGTCGGATCTCTACACGGCCGAAGAAAGCGCCGCGCTGCTGCGATCAATTCGCACCAAAACCAAAGGTATTATTGACGCTACTCACGTCGTGTCATCAGCCGCAGAACCACGCGGGCAAACTGTCGTCGAGATCGCGGTCGATGGCGGCGAGACGACGTCGACGAGAGCGCAGGAGCCGGATGTGGCCGAGTTACGTCTCAAGCTCTGGGAGATTCTCGAGGCGGAGGGCAAGACGCTGGCGGCACTGAATGCGAGCCTGTTTGCTGCCGATCTCTCCGACCAGGTGGGGCGGCGAATTCTGGCAGCGAGGCGGGAACTTGGCGAAAAGCTGGTGCGGACTTATTGCGTCGGAAAGGGTATCGCTGTCGCTTTCAATCCCGTCCCGGTTGCCGACCTGTTCGCGGCCGCCTTTATCGATGTTGGCATGGTCGTGCACTTGTCGCGTGTTTACGACCTGCCGCTAAGCCAGAAAGAGGCCGGATCAATCGTCAAGGTTATTGTCGCGGAGTCTGCTGCCCTGATGGGCACGGTTTGGGCGCTGCATTTTGTTTCCAGCGCGCTGAAGGTAGGTACGCTGGGCCTGTCGACAATTCTTACCGCCGGAGCGCAGGGCGCCATTGCCTATTACAGTACCTACCTTGTGGGCCGAGCTGCGGGAGAATATCTCTCGAAAGGTAAATCCTGGGGCGATGGGGGGCCGAAAAAGGTCGTCAAGCAAATCCTGGAGTCGCTGGATCGGGACACCGTGCTGCGAGATGCGAAACGCGAAATTCAGGCACGGCTAGGGCTAAGTTGAGGCGACTGAAATGGACCGGGAAACACGCATGCGCCGAATCTGGGAAACCATCCTGGAGATCCCGCGTGGCCGCGTTGCGAGCTACGGGCAGATTGCCGAAATCGCAGGCATTCCGCGCGGTGCGCGACAGGTGGCGTACGCCTTGCGCCATGTACCCAAGGATATGACGCTGCCCTGGCATCGCATCATTACTGCGTCGGGAAAAAGTGCTTTTGACCCGCTCAGTCGGCACTTCAGGATGCAATGTGAACGGCTGACAGAGGAGGGCGTCACGGTCAGGAATGGCAAGGTCAATATGCAGGAATTTCGATGGCAGCCAGATCTGGATGAGTTACTGTGGAAGCCATCATCGATGTGGGACGAATCTTGAGCATCCAGCGAAAACTGCGATCGCATTTTCTCAATTTTTTATTGCACCCTGTAACACGACGCGTCGCGCGTGCTCTGCATGACGGCCGCCGTCGTTTGCTGCGGCGGCCGCACGTTGTCTCGGCGTTCCTGCAGCTCGACGACCCGTATTCCTATTTGCTGGCGCATTATCTGCAGAGCCTCCGGGAACACTACAACATCGAGCTTCGTCTATACCTCTCGGAATCGTGCGGCGAAGCCTATCAACCAGCCCCGGATCTGCTGGCCGAATATGCGGTCAGGGACTGTGAGCGACTCGCTCGCGAGCTCGGCATTCCCTTTCTCGACAAAGGCGCGAGTCCGCCAGTTGAGTACCGTCGCTCGATGCTCGATACGATCGCGAGCTGCCAGGGCGGGGCGAGTTTCGATGAAGAACTACTGCAAGCGTTAGCCGTGTTCTGGCGGGGCGATGCCGAAGGGGCATCGCGTCGCAGTGCTGGCGCCGAAATGAAAGGGCTGTCGGATCAGGTCATAGGAGAATCACAGAAACTGCAAAAGCAGCTCGGCCACTACAACAGTGCGTCGTTGCATTATGCCGGCGAATGGTACTGGGGAATCGATCGTCTGCATTACCTGCTCGAGCGGCTGGACGAACTGTCCGTCGCGAGAAAGGACACGCATCATCCGTTGTTGTCTTCGGTTAGCCAGGCAATGCAGGTTACGCTGCCGGTCGCGCCGCCGACAGCTGCCAGGCCATTGCCTGCGCTCGAGTTGTTTCACTCCTTTCGCAGTCCCTATTCTTACCTGGCGCTGGCGCGCACCTACGAGATTGCCGACGCATTTGGACTGGAGCTCAGAGTCAGGCCCGTTCTGCCGATGGTTATGCGCGGCATGCAGGTGCCCGGGGCCAAGCTCCGCTATATCGTCAAAGACACGGCACGCGAAGCGGAGCGACTTGGTATCGCGTTTGGCAAGATCGCTGACCCGGTTGGCGCCGGTGCGGAACGTTGTTTGTCCATTTTTTTTCATGCAGAGTCGAAGGGGCGCGGCAGGCAGTTCCTGGTCAACGCTGGCGAGGCTATTTTCGCCAACGGGATCGACGTGGCTACGGATGCGGGGATGCGCGAAGTTACGGAACGAAGCGGCCTGTCGTGGCCGGATGTCGAAGCGGCAATGGAATCCGATGAGTGGCGGGATGAAGTGACAGAGAATCGTGATTCCATGATGGCGTCCGGGAGCTGGGGCGTGCCGACATTGCGTCTTGGCGAATTCGTTACCTGGGGACAGGATCGCGACTGGTTGCTGGTGCGCCATATCGAAGAATTGTGTGACACAGGGGACGGGATACTGGTATGACAACGGTGGTTTTTTCGCACGGCCAGGAGAGCGGGCCCTGGGGAACAAAGATTCGCTCCATGGCCGAACGGGCCAAGAGCCTCGGTTGCAGTGTCGAAAGTATCGACTACCAGGGTATCGCTGATCCCTCCGAGCGAGTCCTCAAGCTGTTAAGCGAATGTAAGGATATCGATGACAGGCTGATCCTCGTCGGATCGAGCATGGGTGGTCATGTAGCGACAGCGGCGGCAGAGGAACTGCGGGCCGTCGGATTATTCGTGCTGGCGCCGGCCTACTATATGCCAGGCTACGAGGCGCTGACGCCAACACCGCCCTTACTGCCGATTTGCCTTGTGCATGGCTGGCATGATGATATTGTGCCGGTTGAGAATAGTATTCGCTTTGCTCAGAGCTGCAGTGCCACGCTTCATCTGGTCGATGGAGACCATCGACTGACTGCAAATATCGATGAGATTAACGAGTACTTGAGTTTTTTTATAACGATTACATCCGAATAATTCGGAGACTTGGGAGGAACAAATGAGATACGTACTGATTCTGTTAACGAGCCTGACCCTATTTGCCTGTGGTGGCAAAGATTCCGGTGATTCCGCGAAAGACGCCATGGACTCCGCAGCTGATGCTGCGAAAGAAGCCGCAAGTGACACGATGGAAGCTGCGGGAGACGCTATGGACTCTGCAGGAAGTGCCATGGATGATGCAGCGGAAGCCGCGGGCGAGATGGCTGGTGATGCCAAGGCCGCTGCCGAAGACGCGATGAATGAAGGTACGAACATGATGAAGGATGCGATGGACGACGCCGAAGCTGTCGAAGACAAGCTGATGGAAAAGAAAGACGACGTTGACGCCGCACTCAAAGACGCTGTGAAAGACTGAAGAACTGCGCCTGGGACTCCGGGACGCCCGTCCTAGAGTTCCAGGCGCATTCCCTGCCGCGCGAATCTGAAGCCGCGCCGCTCAACCTCGGCCTGTTCCGGGCTACCGTCGATTAACAACGGATTCGTGTGATTCATGTGAATGAAGATCACGCGCGACTTTTCCTCGTCCGTAAGATCGTCGAACAGGTTCATGCTCTCGGCGACGAACGGGTGCGGTATCTTGCTCATGTCGCGCCCCGGCAATTCGCCATCGTCGAAGAATGTGGCATCCAGCAATGCATAGTCGACGGAGCGTACCAGTGTCCGTATATCGACGGCCCACCGATCCCACTTATCAATGTCGGGAATGAAAACCGCGGTCTTGCGCGGTCCCTGGATTCGATAGCCCACCGTTTCTGAGTATTCATCGCGATGGGGTACAAGAAACGGCGTAACACTGATGCCGCCCGGTAATGAAATCTCGCGACCGTCTTCCAGTTCGCGAAGTTCGATGTTTTGGTATCGAACCAGTTGATCCCACGGCCCATTGCTCGACAGGAATTCGCGCATTCGAGGCATCGCGTAAACCGGCAAGTCACGGGTGGAGCTCGATTCATGACCGAAATGCATGAGGCCAGTGTAATGACCGATGTGAGCATGAGTCAGGAAGACTCCGCCCAGTCGATAGTCACTGTCGTCGGCTACGCGATGCAGCCTGTATAGCTGCTCACGAATATCGGGTGTGGCATCAAACAGGTACTTTGTGCGGGTAGCAGGATGCACCACGGCAATGCAACTCGTTGTCCGCCGCAGAGCCGCGTCTACCCAGGCGCGATCGCAATGCGGCGCATAGCAACTGGCCTGCGGGTAGCCGGCGTCCTGGGCTATGCCAAGAACCTCAATGAAGCTGGTTTCATCGGCAAAGACACCGCCGCCAAGCAGTAGCGCGACAATCGCAAGCAGGGGTCGTGTCATGGATTTCGGTTCCAGCCTTTGCGGGCAACCAGTATGACATACAGCTATTTCGGTATTGGCTAGAACGCCTCGGCAGAGAGGTCCAGCAGCGCCGGAACGTCGCTGGGTTTGTACAGGCTGATCTGACTGATGGATATGGGCTCGACCGGCTTTGCGGTAATGACGAGTCGCGACTTGCCATTGACGAACTCGGTGTACGGATCGATGACGTATTCGTCGAACTCGATACCGAAGGACTCGCCGATTTGTGCGAGCTTGTCGAGTTGCGCCGCAACGATTTCTTCGTTTGACAAACCAAGGCGTCCGCAATAGTCCGTAACGCGCTGATTCAGCGACTGGTCGACGTATTCGATACGCATAGCACTGAGCCGCGGTCGTGCCCGGGGGCCCTGCGAAAGCTCGGCGATCATATTGCCTGCCAGCGAGATCTCGGCGTCAATCGTCCACATATCCTCTACCGATGACATTACGGATACCGAGTAGCTTCCGGCGTCACGGCGGAAATACGCCGACATCGAAACGACCTGTTCAGAATAGCCGAGCTCGCCCAGTGTTTCCGGAGAAAAGCCGTACTTGCCGGTACACACGGCGGTCGGCTTGTCGGCGTCAGCTGCGTCGACGGCTTCTTGTAGTCGGGCGTGGAGCGTCTTGAAGTAATCGGCATCGACACGCATTCGAACGCCTTCGGCAATAAAACCGAAGTACTCCGGTATTACGTCGTCGGGGTTTCCTGCCTTCTCGGCCATGTCGGCGAGCCCGAGGAGCGAGAAATAGCTCGGCGTGTCGATACCAAGCCGGTCAATCACGATCGGGTCGCTAAAGTCGTTGAGCTTCGCTTCGATCCCATCGACAGTCAGCTTGCCACCCATCGTTGAGCTGACACCGGAATACTTGACGTTCACAAACGGAGAGACCGCCAGAACAGCCTGATCGACGCCCTTCTCAACCTTGTGGTGCAGCAGCAGTTTTGATCCGCCGTAGCCGACGGCCGCCAGGATGGCTATGCCAATAATCAGGTTTCTCATAATCTGCCCACGCTTCGGGGTCGCTACAGTCGCGTGAATTATGTCTCAAAACAACGGCTTGCCATACGAAGGGGGTCACAGATTGGCGATTCCGGTAGACTTGGGCGCCATGAACCTCGCCGCCTTCTTCGTTCGCCCGCTCTACTGGCTGGCAGGAAAAGTATTCTCGCTCTGGGCACGTCCGGTGGTGCAGCCGGAGACGCCGTGCGATTTGATAACCGACAGCAATGCGGCTATTTGCTACGTGCTGGAAACCGGCGGGTTGGCCGACCTGCTTGCACTGGAAAAGGCTTGTGCCGTACACGGTCTGCCATCGCCAACCAGCCGCTTTGACTTTTGCGGCACGCGTGACCACAAACGGGTTGTCGTGCTGCGGCGCATGCGAGGTACGATTTTCAGGCGACCTCGGAAGACAGGATCGCAGCGACTATTGCGACTGGTTGAGGCGGCAGAGAAAGGCGATCAGGAACTGCTGCTGATTCCGGTTGCGATTTATTGGGGCCGGTCCCCGGAAAAAGAAAGGTCGTGGGTCAAGCTGCTTTTTTCTGAAGACTGGGATGTCTCCGGCAGGACCAACAAGTTCTTCAAATCCATCCTGCTGGGCCGGGATACGCTGCTGCGTTTCAGTCATGCACTGCCCTTGCGATCGATCGAAGCGAAGGGTCAGTCATCGGAAATCGTCGGCCGCAAGGTGTCCAGAATCCTGCGCGTCCACTTTCGAAAACGACGCGTTGCTACGGTGGGGCCGGATTTGTCTCACCGCCGCACGCTCGTCAATCAGGTGCTGCGGGCGCCCGGCGTACGCCGTGCCATCATGGCCGAGGCGGGCGATGATTTCCGCAAACAGGAAGTTGCACGTCACAGGGCGCAGAAATACGCGGTGGAAATCGCTGCCGATATTTCTTATCCATTCATTCGTGTCGCGCAACGCTTTTTGAAATGGCTTTGGAACCGCATCTACGACGGCATCGAGCTCAACCATATTGACCGCCTGCACGAGGTTGCGAGAGACAAAGAGCTTGTTTATGTGCCCTGTCATCGCAGTCATTTCGATTACCTGTTACTAAGCTACGTTGTTTATATGAGCGGCCTGCATTTACCGCACATCGCTGCAGGCATCAATCTGAATATGCCGGTCGTTGGCCGCATTCTGCGTCGTGGCGGGGCGTTCTTTCTGCGTCGTACATTCAAAGGCAATCGCCTATACGCGGCTGTCTTTGATGCCTACCTCAACGAGATTATCGCCAGGGGCCATTCGATCGAATACTTCGTGGAGGGAGGCCGTAGCCGTACGGGGCGATTGCTGGCCCCGAAGGGCGGCATGCTCGTCATGACGGTCAACTCGTTTATCAAAAATCGCCAGCGTCCGATCGTATTTGTGCCCGTCTATTTCGGCTACGAAAAGCTGATTGAAGGTGACTCGTTTATCAGCGAAATGGGCGGCGCCGCAAAGAAAAAGGAGTCGCTGGGCGGCCTAATTCGCTCGATCAAGTCACTGCGTGATCAGTTCGGCCGCGTGTACGTAAATATCGGCGAACCGATAGAGCTCGAAGCGGTGCTGGATCGTGTGTATCCGCAATGGCACGAACATAAGGCTGAAAATGGCGAACGCCCGCCGTGGCTGGCGGGAGTCGTCGATCAGCTCGGTACCGAAATTATGAGCGGCATCAATTCGGCCGCTGCTGTGACGCCGATCAGCCTGCTGGCATACACGCTGCTGGCAACGCCGAAGCAGAAGATTGGCATCAATGAGTTGCGCAGGCAGATTGATCTGAGCATTGGCATTATCAAGCGTTTTAATTACTCGGATTCAGTGACCATGCCTGACTGGAGCGCGGACGAGATTATCACGCACGGTGAGGAGCTTAATGCCATCAGTCGCACGCGCCACCCGATGGGCGAAGTCGTTCATATGACCGAGCGCACTGCGGTGCTAATGACGTACTTTCGCAACAACATTTTGCACCTGTTGGCAGTGCCGGCGTCCGTAGCCTGTTGCTTTATCCAGGGACGTCAGCTCGAGCACAGCGAACTGCAGCGTCTGATTCGCCTGATCTATCCGTTCATGCAAAAAGAGCTAAACCTGAAATGGTCGATCAAAGATGTTGATGCGATCACATCAGAAGCGATCAAGTCGCTAATTGACCTCGAGCTTTTGACCTACGGCAAGCGCAAGAAAATACTCGTGCGACCACCGGCCGGTTCCGAAAAGGCTTTTCAGTTATTGATGCTCGGGCAATCGATGGTGCCCATGCTGCAGCGCTTCTATCTGGTTGTCGCAATACTGGTCAGTAATGGTTCCGGAACGTTGTCGCGAGCTCGCCTCGAAGTGATTTGTCAGCAAAGCGCCGAGCGCTTGTCGATGATTTACGGCCTGCACTCGCCCGACTTCTTTAACAAGACGCTGTTTCATGATTTCATTCGCGGTCTGCAGGATCAGCAAGTGCTTCGCCGTAACGCCGAGGGTCTGATCGAGTACGATGACGCGATCAAGAGCATTGGTGCAGACGCGCGGCTCGTGCTTGGCGAGGAGATACGCCACAGCATCCTGTCACTGACAGTACCCAAAGACAGCGAGCCGCCCACAGAATGAACGTCGTATCGTTTTACCGCTTTCTGGATATTAGTGATCCGGAGTCCTTGCGCGATGAATTGCAGGGGCTTTGTGACAAGCAGGGCCTGCTTGGCACAATTCTCGTTGCAACGGAAGGCTTCAACGGCACCCTGGCCGGCCAGCCCGACGCAGTAGCCACCGTGTTCGAGTGGCTCAGGTCTCGCTTCGATATTGCGGACGAGCTCGACGCACGCTGGAGCAGCGCGGAGCAGCCGCCGTTTCGTCGCATGCGCGTCCGGCTGAAGCGGGAAATCGTTACGCTCGGCAGACCAGATATCCTGCCGCACAAAACGACCGGACAACACGTGCCGCCTGAGCAATGGAACGCGCTACTCGACGATCCGAACGTACTGCTGGTCGACACACGCAATCACTACGAGCATGAGGTCGGCACGTTTCCGGGCGCGATTGACCCGGGCAATGACAGTTTTCGGGAGTTTCCCGAGTTCGCGAAAATGCTGGCGGAATCATCCAAAGAGCGGCCACTCGCGATGTTTTGTACCGGCGGTATTCGCTGCGAAAAGGCCACGGCACTCATGCTTGAACTCGGTTTTCGCGAGGTCTACCAGCTGCAGGGCGGAATTCTCAACTACCTCGAGACGGTCCCGGCCAAGGAAAATCACTGGGATGGTGAGTGCTTCGTCTTCGACACGAGGGTTGCGGTGGACCGGGACCTTTCCGAAGGGGGGTATGTGCAATGCCATGCCTGTCGCCGGCCGCTGAGCACCGCGGATATCGAGTCGCCGGACTACCGTGAGGGCGTCTCCTGCCCGCGCTGCGTCGATGAAAGCGATGAGGATCGTCGTGCCCGCCTCGAGGAGCGACGGCGGCAAGTGCGGCTCGCTGCAGAGCGAGGCGAAGCGCATATCGGGGCCAAAATCTAGGCTGGTTCCTTGCACAAACACGTCGAACGTACTAAAAGAGGCTGATGTTCAACCGTTTGCAAGTCGGTCCGAAAGCCAGGGCCCGGAGACCAGGCGTCCTGGCTCTGCTTGCGGTGCTGTGGCTGAACATGGCAATCCTGCCTTGCGCGATGGCGTTTCCCGGTGACGAGGATTGTCCGCATTGTCCGCCGGCCGAGCAGCACGAAATGCATCACGGCATGGCTGCCAGCCAGGGGCATGATCATGGCCAGGTCGAAGTCAAACCTTCCTGTTCGACCACGCAGGCTGAATGTTGCGATGTTGTTACGGGCAGCGTCGATGCTCGCGGTGGCAAGCTTGACTACAAGCCGACCTCAGACATCGCATGTGCTACAGCGCCGTTTCCCGGTCGAAGCAGCTGCCGGCTTGCCGCGGTACGGCAGTCTGCGGTAGATCCACCTGACATAGTCGGCAGCTCGCCGCCCATACACATCCTGTACTGCGTCTATCTGAAATAGCCAATTCCTTGCTGTAAACCCTTCCGGTTTTTCACGCAGGAGTTGGATCAATGTTTTCTTTGTGCGGGCGATTGCCCGAAATCAACAACGTTCGCGCCGCAAAGCGGCGTTCGCACCGAATGATTGCCGTGTTTATGACGTGCGTGCTTGTCGCATCAAACGTCGAGGCGCAGCATCGAGTTCCGTTGACCTTGGCAGAGGCCGAGGATCTGGCCCTTGCGGCAGAGCCGGGGCAGCAAGCCATGCAGGCCAAAGCCGCTGCGCTTGACGCGCGCGCGGTGTTTGCCGGCGAGTTGCCCGACCCGATGCTGCGCGTCGGCCTGAACAATTTTCCCGTCGAATCCGGCGGTTTTCGCACGGAAGGCATGACGAATGCTGCCATCGGGCTGCGGCAGGTATTTCCAGCCGGCAAGACTCGCTCGTTCAGTGCCCGACAATTCGATTTCCTTGCTGCCGAGATGAATGAAAACGCGGAGGCGCGGAGTCGCAACGTGCTCACGGCCGTACGTAATTCGTGGCTGGATTTCTACTATTGGGACCGGGCCCACAAGCTGGTAGCTGAGTCGCGGCCGTTCTTTGACGACCTGGCATTGGTAACGCGTTCTCTCTACTCGGTTGGTCGCAAGAGTCAGCAAGACGTATTACGCGCCGAGCTTGAGTTGAGCCGCCTTCAGGATCGGCTGATAGACATCGAACGACAGCGTGCACGCGCGCAGGCCGCGCTGGGTGAATGGATCGGTAGCGACGCCACGCGGCCGCTCGCGCTGAAGTTACCGAGTTGGGATCGCCTGCCGCCGCTCGAGTCCCTTCAGCGTTCGCTGACGGAACATCCCGCGCTAAGAGCCGCCGATGCGCAGATTGAAGCGCGCAGCGCGGGTGTCGACCTGGCTCATGAGCGATCGAAGCCCGGCTGGGCGCTCGAGCTTGGCTACAGCTATCGCGAGGGCTTCCTGCCCAACGGTGTACCACGCTCGGACTTCGTCAGCCTCGGGGTGAGCGTCGACCTGCCATTCTTCAGGAAGAAGTCGGTCGACAGCACCCTTTCGGCCGCACTGCACGAGCGTAGCGCGGCTATATCGAGCCGGGAACAAACCTCACGGGGCCTGCAAAGCCAACTGCTGGCGGAGCATGCCCGTTGGCGAAATCTGACGCGCCGCGTGTCTTTGTACGACGCGCGCATTCTCGATCAGGCCACCGATAACGCCGAGGCATCGATGCTTGCGTATCAAAGTGATCGAGGCGATTTCGCCGATGTTATGCGTGCCTATATCGACGATTTGAATACCCGCATTGAGCACATTCGCCTGCAGGTGGAGCGCGCGCAGAGTTATGCGGTGCTCGCCAACCTCGGAGGTCTTCCACGATGAAGAAGATTACGTTTGTTATCGGCGCAATCCTTATTGCGACTGCTATCGGCGTCCTGATCGGGCGCTCCATGAACCCGAAGGCTGGTGTATCCCGTGAGGCGGCGGCTGGCAGCGATCGCGAGGTGGTGTATTGGGTCGCGCCCATGGATGCCAATTACCGTCGCGATGAACCGGGCAAGTCGCCGATGGGCATGGATCTGGTGCCTGTGTATGCAGACGAGGTTGATGGCCAACCCGGCGTGGTCGCCATCGACGCCACCATAGTCAATAACCTCGGCGTGCGCACGGCCAGGGCGCAGCGTGGCGAGTTGTCGCAGCGCATCAAGACGGTTGGCTACGTCGCATACGATGAGGACACGGTGCAGCACGTGCATACGCGTGTCGACGGCTGGATCGAAAAACTGGCGACAAAGGCCAGCGGCGATGCGGTTGAGAAAGGCCAGTTGCTGTTCGAGCTGTACTCGCCGACGCTCGTCAACGCGCAGGAGGAATACCTCATCGCGCTGCGCAGTGCCAACAAGCCGTTATTAAAAGCGTCGAAAGAGCGTCTGTCCGCGCTTGGAGTATCGGGCAGCGAGATTGCCCGACTGGACAAGGAACGTACCGTTCGACAAAGGGTGAGGGTGTACGCCGAGTCGGACGGCGTCATCGTGCATCTGGGTGTGCGCGAAGGCATTTTTGTCACCCCGGCTACCGAGATCATGTCCGTCGCAAAACTCGACAAAGTGTGGGTGTTGGCCGAGGTATTCGAGCGACAGTCGGCATGGGTAAAACCGGGTCAGACCGCGATGGTTGAGCTTGAATACCTGCCGGGCGAGACGTGGCATGGCAGCGTCGACTACGTGTACCCCGAACTCGACCCGAAGACGCGAACGCTGAAAGTCCGGCTTCGATTCGACAATGCAGCAGAAACGCTGCGGCCGAACATGTTTGCGCGCGTCACGATTCAGGGTGACAGCGTTGGTGAAGTAGTGCACGTGCCGCGCGAGGCGCTGATTAGAGGTGGTTCGGTTGATCGGGTAGTGGTCGCACTGGGAGAAGGTCGTTTCCGGGCCCAGCCTGTGCAGATCGGTATCGAGTCGGGAGACCGCGTTGCGATTCGGAAGGGCATCGAGGCCGGCGAACTCGTGGTGGTCTCCGGGCAGTTCTTAATCGACTCTGAATCGAACATTGAATCTGCATTGAGGCGAATGCAGGACGCCTCCAGTGAGGTGGCTAACAAATCGGTAGAGGACGATCCCATGGAGGAGCCCATGGATCACAGCCAGCATCAGATGAGGGCCGACTAATGATAGCCGGACTTATTCGCTGGTCGATAGAGAATCGCTTCCTGGTCTTGATCGCAACCGGATTCCTTGTCGCCGGGGGCGTGTACTCGGTGAAACAAACGCCGGTTGATGCGTTACCCGACCTCTCCGACGTACAGGTCATAATCAAGACGTCGTTTCCCGGGCAAGCACCGCAGGTCGTAGAAGATCAGGTCACCTACCCGCTGACCACGGCCATGCTATCAGTGCCAAAAGCGGTAACGGTGCGGGGTTACTCCTTCTTCGGCGACTCGTTTGTCTATGTCATTTTCGAGGACGGGACGGACCTGTACTGGGCTCGATCACGAGTGCTCGAGTACCTGAGCCAGGTGGCCTCACGACTGCCGGACAATGCCAAACCGGCGCTGGGACCCGATGCCACGGGCGTTGGCTGGGTGTTTGAGTATGCGTTGGTTGATCGAAGTGGACAGCACGATCTGGCAGAACTCCGAAGTCTGCAGGACTGGTTCCTAAAGTATGAGCTGCAGACCGTACCGGGCGTCGCCGAAGTGGCGACGATTGGCGGAATGGTGCGCCAGTACCAGGTGGTCGTTGATCCGGACAAGCTGCGAGCGTTTGGCATTCCGCTCTCGAAACTCAAGATGGCCATACAGCAGGGCAACCAGGAAACCGGCGGTTCCGTCATTGAAATGGGCGAGGCCGAGTACATGGTGCGCGCAAGTGGCTACCTGGAGAACCTCGACGATCTTCGCGATATTCCGTTGGGCGTCAACGAGCAGGGTACGCCGCTGGTGTTGTCGGACGTGGCTGATATTCGACTGGGCCCACAAATGCGACGCGGTATTGCTGAGCTCGACGGTGAAGGTGAGGTCGTCGGTGGCGTGATTGTCATGCGCTGGGGCGAGAATGCGCTGCAAACAATCAGCGCCGTTAAAATTCGACTCGCCGAGCTGCAACGCAGCCTTCCCGATGGCGTCGAAATCGTCACCACCTACGACCGATCGGATTTGATTGGGCGCGCCGTTGCAACGCTCAAGGGCAAGCTGTTGGAAGAATTCCTCGTGGTGGCACTCGTGTGCGCGGTCTTTCTATTCCACCTGCGATCGTCGGCCGTAATAATTTTCAGTTTACCCGTGGGAATTCTGGCTGCTTTCATCGTCATGCATTTACAAGGCCTCAATGCCAACATCATGTCGTTGGGTGGTATAGCGATCGCAATCGGTGCGATGGTGGACGCCGCGATTGTAATGATAGAAAACGTCCACAAGCACATCGAAAAAGAACCGCTAACGGACGAAAATCGCTGGCGCATAATTGGCGATGCGGCGACCGAGGTGGGTCCGCCATTGTTCTTCTCGCTGCTGATCATCACGCTGAGCTTTCTGCCGGTGTTTACGCTCGAGGCACAGGAGGGCAGGCTGTTCGCGCCGCTTGCCTTTACCAAGACTTACGCGATGGCCGCCGCAGCCGGACTGTCCATCACGCTCGTGCCGGTGCTGATGGGCTACTTCATTCGTGGCAAAGTGACGCCCGAGCACAAAAATCCCATCAATCGCATACTCGTCGCCGCGTACCAGCCAGTCATCCATGCGGTGATTCGTTTTCCCAAAGGCACGCTGGCACTAGCGGGAATTGTCCTTTTGATCGGCCTGTGGCCGGCGACACAACTCGGTTCGGAGTTCATGCCGCCGCTCGACGAAGGCGACCTGATGTACATGCCTACCACCTACCCGGGCGTATCGATCGACAAGGCGCGCGAGATCCTGCAAAGCACCGACAAGATGATCAAGGAAGTGCCGGAAGTGAAGCGCGTCTTTGGCAAGATCGGACGCGCCGAGACCGCCACCGATCCGGCGCCCCTCACAATGATCGAGACTGTGATCCAGCTAAAACCTCGCGAGGAGTGGCGTGCGGGCATGACGCCGGAGGGTTTGCGCGCCGAGCTCGATCGTGTCGTCAGGTACACCGGTCTAACCAATGCCTGGGTGATGCCTATCAAGACTCGCATCGATATGCTCGCGACCGGCATCAAGACGCCGGTCGGCATCAAGGTAGCCGGGCCGGACCTCAAAGTGATTGAGCGTATCGGCCAGGATCTCGAGCGCGTGCTCGCCGATGTCGACGGTACCGCCTCGGTATATTCCGAGCGTGTCGCCGGTGGACGCTACGTGGATGTCGACATTGATCGTAAACGCGCCTCGCGCTTTGGTCTGAACATCAACGACGTGCACGACGTTGTTCGTTCCGCAGTTGGCGGCATGAACGTAACGCAAACGGTGGAAGGCCTTGAGCGATACCCGGTCAACGTTCGCTACCCGCAGCGAGTACGCGATTCGGTGGAGCAGTTAAGATTGCTGCCTATTGTGACTCCAAACGGTGCCAGAATCACTCTAGCCGACGTTGCCGACGTTAAAGTGGTTGATGGCCCGCCAGCGATCAAGAGCGAGAACGCCCGACTCAATGGCTGGACCTACGTCGATATCACAGGGCGGGATCTTGGATCGTACGTCGCCGAGGCGCAGCAAGTGGTCACGGACTCCGTGGAACTGCCAGCCGGCTATTCGCTGGCCTGGTCCGGCCAGTACGAGTACATGGTGCGTGCGAAGGAGCGATTGTCCATCGTCGGTCCGGTGACGCTCGCAATTATTGTCCTGCTCTTGTATCTCAGCTTCCGCCGCTTCGCGGAGGTTGCGATCATTATCGGCACGCTGCCGATGGCTCTGATCGGTGGCCTCTGGCTGCTCTACCTGCTTGGCTACGACCTCTCGGTTGCTGTGGGCGTCGGATTCATTGCTCTGGCGGGCGTTGCTGTCGAAATCGGCGTCATAATGCTGGTGTATCTGAATCAGGCCATTCGAGAGCACATGGCGACGGCGAAGTCGGAAGATCGGGCGCTTACCAGGGCCGACGTCGAGCAGGCGGTTATCGACGGCGCGCTGCTACGTGTGCGACCGATCATGATGACAGTTGCCGCAATTATCGCGGGCCTGCTGCCAATAATGTTGGGCGGGGGCACCGGATCGGAGGTAATGCGACGCATCGCGGCGCCAATGGTCGGTGGCATGGTGAGCGCCACTATCTTGACCTTAATTGTAATTCCCGCACTGTTCCTGATTTGGCGCGGGCAAACTGTTAGAGCGAATATGACATGAAAACAAACGAATCCAATGACCATGCATGCTGTCACAGCGGACACGATGCCGCGGCGCCTGTGCCGAGCGGTGACTACGATCTTGTGCCCGCCGCTTATAGCGGTACGGTCTATACCTGCCCAATGCACCCGGAGGTTCGCGACATTCGAAACTCGGGTTGTCCCATTTGTGGCATGGCGCTCGAACCCGCAGGAATCGTAGCCGGCGAAGAAGATACTTCTGAACTGGACGATATGACGCGGCGATTCTGGATCAGTGCCGCGCTGACGTTGCCGCTGTTTGTCTATGCGATGGGCGATCTTATTCCGGGGCAGCCGCTCACGCATCTCGTGCCAGCTAACTGGGCATCATGGCTGCAATTCGCGCTTGCAGCCCCGGTTGTATTGTGGGGTGGGTGGCCGTTCTTCGTGCGCGGCGCAAATTCAATTCGTTCGATGAACCTCAACATGTTCACGCTGATCGCGCTCGGTGTGGGCGTTGCGTTTGTTTATTCGCTCGTAGCGACGATGATGCCCGGCGTCTTTCCCGAGGCGTTTCGAAACGCTTCGGGTGAGGTTGCCGTTTACTATGAGGCGGCGGCAGTCATTACTGCATTGGTATTGCTGGGCCAGGTACTGGAACTGCGTGCGCGCAGTCAGACTTCGGGCGCTATCCGGGCATTGCTCGAACTCGCGCCTCCTGTCGCCAATCGCATCCGGACGGACGGAACGGAAGAAGAGGTATCCCTCGACGACGTCGCAACGGGCGATCGTTTGCGTGTTCGACCCGGCGAGAAGATCCCGGTCGATGGGACCGTCGCGGAAGGCAGCAGTAATGTTGATGAGTCGATGATCAGCGGCGAGCCTATACCGGTCGAAAAACACACAGGCGATACGGTTGTTGGCGGCACCGTCAATGGCACAGGCGGGTTTGTTATGGTGGCTACCAACGTCGGTGATGACACGCTGTTGTCGCAAATCGTGAAGATGGTTGCGGAGGCGCAACGCAGTCGTGCCCCCATTCAGCGACTGGCCGATGTGGTTGCGGCCTGGTTCGTTCCCGCTGTCGTTACCGTCGCTGTCGTAACTTTTGTACTCTGGGCATGGCTCGGTCCGCATCCGGCAATGGCCTATGCGATTGTAAATTCCGTAGCAGTGCTCATCATCGCGTGTCCATGCGCACTGGGTCTCGCAACGCCAATGTCGATTATGGTTGGAACCGGCAAGGGTGCGCAAAACGGAATCCTGATAAAAAATGCCGAGGCGCTCGAGATGTTTGAAAAAGTGGACACTATCGTCGTTGATAAGACTGGCACATTGACCGAGGGTCATCCTGAACTCGTCATGATCAGTCCGTTCAAAGGGTTCAGCGAGGAATCGCTGCTGTCTTTGGCCGCGTCCGTCGAAAATGCGAGCGAACATCCTCTGGCGAGCGCCATCGTCGCGGGCGCGACAAAGCGATCGCTGTCGCTGCTTGCGCACGAGAACTTTGAGTCTGTCACCGGACAAGGCGCGCGGGCGATGGTGGATGGCAAATGGGTCGTTGTCGGCAACGAAAAACTGATGAAATCGACAGGCGCGCATGATTCCGAGATTGCGAAAAGCGCAGAAGCTTATCGGCAAGAGGGTCAGACAGTCATGTTTGTCGCAGTGGATGGCAAGTCTGCGGGGCTGATTGGTGTTGCGGATCCCATCAAAGCATCGACGCCGGAAGCGATAGAGAAATTGCATCGCGCCGGCTTGCGCGTCGTGATGCTGACCGGTGACAGTGCTGCGACGGCAGAGGCGGTAGCAAAAAGCATTGGTATCGACGAAGTACATGCCGATGTCTCACCGGAAGACAAGAGTCGCATCGTTCGCGAGCTACAGGCCAATGGCTCAATTGTCGCCATGGCAGGAGACGGAATTAACGACGCTCCGGCACTGGCGCAGGCCGATGTTGGTGTTGCCATGGGTACGGGCACTGACGTAGCGATGGAAAGTGCCGGCATCACATTGGTACGCGGCGACCTGCTGGGCGTCGCGAAGGCGCGCGTATTGAGCCGGGCCACTATGCGGAATATTCGTCAAAACCTGTTCTTCGCGTTCGCCTACAACACGGCCGGCGTGCCTGTTGCAGCTGGCATCCTGTACCCGTTTTTCGGACTGTTGTTGAGTCCAATGATCGCAGCGGCCGCCATGAGCATGAGCTCGGTGTCGGTGATCGGTAACGCGCTTAGACTGCGAAAAATAACGTTGTGAGAACTGCTACGCGTCGAGATCGGGTATCAGCTCGCTTTCCAGATTGGAGATCATGTCTTTCAGCAGCAGCTTGCGTTTTTTCAAACGTCGGATACGCAGCTGGTCGACCATCGGGTCGTGCTGCAGCCGGTCGATCAGGTAGTCGAGGTCCCTGTGACTGACTCGCAGCTCGCGCAGTCGCTCGAGTTGCTGGAACGCTTCGGTATCGATCTTATCGGTCATGCGAACATGCTACTCGCTGTCAGGTAGCAGCGCCAACCAGTCCCTGTCGTCGGCGCCGATGACGAAAAAGTGAGGGTTAAGGATGTCCGATTTCGCGTTATATGTCATCGGTTTTCCGTCGAGAGTGACGACGCGGCCGCCCGCCTGTTCGACGACAGCCTGTGCCGCTGCTGTGTCCCACTCGGAGGTTGGTCCGAGGCGCGGGTATAGATCAGCGCCGCCTTCGGCGATGACGCAGAATTTCAATGAGCTGCCCATCGGTACCATTTCATGCTTGCCGAGACGCGCGAGATACGCATCCAGGCTTGCGCCGCGGTGTGAGCGGCTACCGACGACCCGTACGGGATCGCTACTTGCTCTGCTGACGCGAATCGGCGCGGCCGGCCTGTCTCCTTCACGCAGCTCTGCCCCTACGCCGTCGCAGCCGATATAGGTCTTGTTTTGTACTGGTACATGAACTACGCCGAGCACTGGCCGGTTATTTTCGATCAGAGCGATATTGACCGTGAACTCGCCGTTTCGATTGACGAACTCCTTGGTGCCATCCAGCGGGTCGATCAGCCAGTAGCGCGACCAGCTGCGGCGTTCCTCAAAGTCGGCCAGCCCGGCCTCTTCGGTGATGATGGGCAGCTCGGGCTGCAGCGCCTCGAGGCCTGCAACGATACGTTGATTTGACGCCAGGTCTGCCTGTGTGAGCGGCGACTCGTCCTCTTTGCTTTGCACCTCAAAATTGCTCGCGTAGACTTGCAGAATCGCGCGGCCGGCATCCTCAGCCAGCACGACGATGGGTTCAATTAAAGACCTGAGATCCATGTTTTTTCCTGCCAACAACTGGACGCGCAGTATAGCAATGAAAATCGAGCCGAAAACTGCGCTGCAGCACGCCGAAACGTTGATGCTGGATATGGACGGCACCTTGCTCGATCTCGCATTCGACAACTACATCTGGAAGGACCTCGTGCCGCGTCGATTTGCCGCCGCGAGGGACATGAGTGTTGATGATGCGCGTGATCACCTGTTTGAGCAGTACCGGACCGTGCAGGGCGACCTGGAATGGTATTGCCTCGATCACTGGAGTGAGCGACTTGGTCTTGATGTGGTTCAGTTGCACCACGACGTTACTCATAGAATCGGCTATCTGCCGGGCGCCCTGGATTTCTTGCGCAGCGTAGCAGGGCAGGATACCCGCGTTCTTCTGGTTACCAATTCGCATCCCGATACACTGGCCTTGAAAGATGCTGTAACCGGCCTTGGCGACTATTTTGACGGTGTGTTCAGCTCACACCAGTATGGCCACGCGAAAGAAAGTCAATCGTTCTGGCGCGCGTTGCAGGATGACGTCGGATTTGACAGTGAGACGACGCTTTTTGTTGACGATAGCCAGGCAGTGCTGCACAGCGCCAGGGAGTATGGCGTGACGATGCTGGTAACGATAACCCGACCGGACACGTCTCTGCCGGTCGTTCACGGGTCAGAATTCCGCGGTGTGGAGTCCGTCGCGGACATGTTGCCGTAGGGGGCGGCTCCCCGTGAAGGGGGCAATGCCAGCGGGCAAGCGACAGTTACGATCGCTAGGTCGCCAATAACGCCAGCATTGAACACTCTCAATCCGTGCGCCCCGGCGAACCCGACGGTTCTATCGTTTCGGCGGACCCCTTCGACCGCCACCGGGCCGCCCACCACTTCGACCACCACCGGACCGGCCACCACCGGGCTTGCCGCGCTGCTGTGACGGTTTTCGTTTGCGGGGTTTCGGCTTGACGATTTCCGGCAGGTCTTCGGGATTGTAGTTAACGACCGGGATCTTATGCCCAATGTACGCTTCAATGTCCGGAAGTATCATCACATAGGTCTCGCAACCCAGACTGATCGCGTCGCCTGCGGCTCCGGCGCGTGCGGTGCGGCCAATACGGTGCACGTAGTCCTCTGCGTCATGAGGCAGGTCGTAGTTGATGACGTACTGAACGTCAGGTACGTGCAGGCCGCGCGACGCAACGTCTGTGCCAATGAGGACCGCCAGCTCGCCACTCTGGAAATCCATAAGCATGCGCAGGCGCTTGTTTTGCGGTACGTCGCCGGAGATAGCCTTTGCATGAATACCGTTGGCCTCCAGGTAGTCCTGCACGCGTTCAGCCTCACGCTTCATGTTGACGAAGATCATGATGCGACCTTCGCCCATCTCCCGGATCAGCCCAATCAATAACGGCATCTTGTCTTCGTTGGACGGGAAGAACACGGCCTGGCGCACGCGATCCGCGGTGACCTTGTCCGGTTCGATACGGATTAACTCCGGCTCATTCATGTGCTCGTAAGCAAGCTCCATGACGCGTTGCGACAGCGTTGCCGAGAACAACATGTTGAGCCGCTTATCAGGGTCTGGAAGTCGCCGTAACAGGTAGCGAATGTCCTTGATGAAGCCGAGATCAAACATGCGGTCTGCTTCGTCGAGAATCGCCACTTCAACCTGGTCGAGTTTGAACACGCCCTGCTTGAAGTAATCGATGATCCGTCCGGGTGTGCCAATGAGCAGGTCTACCCCGCCCGCCAGGGTATTGCGTTGCTTTTCGTAGTCGGTTCCGCCGAACGCGATGCCGATCTTTAGCCCGGTGTGCTTGCCGAGCACCTCCGCGTCGTTGGCGATCTGCACGGCGAGTTCGCGCGTCGGCGCGAGGGCGAAAAGCCGGGGCTGACGCTTCTCGTCGGGATCGGTCGGCGTGTTCAGGAGCCGCTGATAGGCTGCAATCAGGAAGGCTGCCGTCTTACCGGTGCCCGTTTGCGCCTGGCCGGCAACGTCATGGCCTTCCAGCGCAATGGGTAGAGTGCTGGCCTGGATCGGCGTACAGAACTCGAAGCCCGCATCACGTATGCCCGCCTGAATGCTTTCGTGCAGAGGCAACGCGTCGAATCTGAGGTCGCTCAGATGGTTTTCAGACATAAAATTTAGACCAGAAAATATTCGTGAAAAGCTTGCAATATGGCTCGCGAAACGGTCAAATTGGGCCAATTCGACGCGACAACCGTCGCACCCGCCAATTTCGATTTTCTAAACGATCCACAAAGAAGCCGGAAACAGCCGGGATTACCCAGCAATTGAGCTGCGACATAGTGCCTGATAGTTGAGGCAGCGTCATCCGTTTTTGCAATGTTCGTTCGTCGGCACGCCGCGCAACGGGCAAAACTACCATCAATTTTCACTTTCATTGGGAGGAAGTAACCGGTGAGCGACAATATTGTGCACACATCGGACGGCACATTTGATGCCGACGTATTACAAAACGACAAGGCAGTGCTAATCGATTTCTGGGCAGAATGGTGCGGCCCCTGCAAGATGATCGCGCCGCTGCTGGAAGAGGTCGCTGTATCGCATGCGGACAAGCTGGCAGTCATGAAGCTGAACGTGGATGAGAATCCCAACACAGCTCAAAAGTTTGGTATTCGCAGCATTCCGACATTGATCTTATTTAAGGACGGCGCTGTACAAGCGCAAAAGATGGGCGCGATGCCAAAGTCGCAGCTCGAAGAGTTTTTGGACACTAATCTGTGAGAGGGTACTTGGGTACTTCAACAAAAAATCATCCGACTAGGTCGGGTAAGGCCGGTAACAAAGGCAAGGGAAATCCGAATCGCCGACGTCGTCGTCGGCCGCCGCAAAGCGAGTATCCGGATGATGAGGGCAGTCTCGAGGTAATAACGCCCGAGCAACTCGAGCAAACCAAGAACGTGATGAACCTGACGGAATTAAAGACCCGTCCGGCCGCGGCACTTGTTGAGCTCGGCGAGTCGCTCGGCGTCGAGAACCTCGCTCGTTCGCGCAAACAGGACATGATTTTTTCGATCCTGAAGGCGCATGCAGCACTGGGCGAGGACATCTACGGCGACGGCGCACTCGAAATTCTGCAGGACGGTTTCGGCTTCCTGCGTTCGGCTGACAGCTCATACCTGGCGGGACCTGACGACATCTATGTCAGCCCCAGTCAGATTCGTCGCTTTAATCTCCGTACCGGTGACACGGTTTCTGGCTTGATTCGTCCACCGAAGGAAGGCGAGCGTTACTTCGCCTTGCTGAAGGTTGGTCAGATCAATCACGATGCACCGGAGAACGCGCGCAGCAAGGTTCTGTTCGAAAACCTGACGCCGCTGTTTCCGAAAGAGCGCTTCGTACTCGAGCAGGGCAACGGTAGTACCGAAGACCTGACGGCTCGCATCATCGATATGGTCGCGCCTATCGGCAAGGGTCAGCGTGGCCTGATTGTGTCTCCGCCGAAAGCGGGCAAAACGATGTTGCTGCAGAACATGGCATCAGCGATCTGCGCCAATTCTCCGGAAGTCGATCTCATCGTACTGCTAATCGATGAGCGTCCTGAGGAAGTGACCGAAATGGAGCGCACTGTGCGCGGTGAAGTCGTGTCGTCGACGTTTGACGAGCCGGCCAGTCGCCACGTGCAGGTTGCGGAGATGGTCATTGAGAAAGCGAAACGCCTCGTCGAGCATAAACGCGACGTCGTTATCCTGCTGGACTCGATCACCCGTCTTGCGCGCGCTTACAATACGGTTGTACCGTCCTCCGGAAAGGTGTTGACCGGTGGTGTTGACGCTAATGCGCTGCATCGTCCGAAGCGATTCTTCGGCGCGGCACGCAACATCGAGGAAGGCGGTAGCCTGACGATTCTCGCGACCGCGCTTGTCGATACTGGCTCCAAGATGGACGAAGTCATCTACGAGGAGTTCAAGGGTACCGGTAACATGGAGATCCACCTGGATCGACGTATTGCCGAGAAGCGCGTTTTCCCGGCGATCAACATCAATCGTTCCGGTACGCGCAAGGAAGAGTACCTGACGGAGCCGGATGAGCTGCAGAAGATGTGGATTTTGAGAAAAGTACTGCATCCGATGGACGAACTGGCAGCGGTCGAGTTCCTGCTGAACAAGCTGCAGGATACCAAGACCAACGCGAAGTTCTTCGAGGCCATGAAGCGGTAGTTTGAACCGGCAGGGGACATTCTGCTTCTTGCGGAACGGCAGTATGTCCCCGGTCAGCTTCCCAGCGGTCTAAGAAAGCACAATGTCCCCGGCCCGGATTGGGCCAGAATTTGCTTGCGCCGGCTAATCAGCTAGTTGGCGGCAGAGGCTTTCGTGAGCCACTTTTTTGCCTTCTGAACGTTGTCGAAGACGCGCGCCTCAGCCAAACCACGGTTACGAACAACAGCTTCGACCAGCTTCGCCATATCGATCGCATCCCGGTTGGTTTCGACCCAGGCAATGCGAAACTCAGCTGTGATTCCCGCGGCCTCGAAAATGGCCGCGTGATCATAGGCGTGGTCGGATGAGCGTGTTTCGGTTTCGGCGATTCCGAGAATATTGCGGCATTCATGCCGTTCGCAAGCAGACGCAATCTTCTTCCACATCAAGTTTGTCGACAAATAGTCGGGCTCACCGCTGACGTGGACCTCAACGTAAGGCGGATTGAAAGTCACGGAGTATTGAAGTTGCATCGGTGAAGTCTGGAGGGTGGGGGGTTCAGATTTTCATGCGAAGGACACGACAATTCTAGCTCGATTCTTCAACGAGCCAACGCCTTGCGTCCGCAATGTTATCGAAGGTTCGAGCTGTTTCAAGGCCTCTGTTATTTACGACCGCTTCCGCGAGCTTGATCGCCTCTCTTGCCGTGGGATTCTGTTCGACCCATGCGACGCGATAGTCGTTGGTCACGCCAGCCGCCTCAAAGATAGGCGCATGATCGTACGCATCAGCGTCCTGCCACTTCTCGGTCGTCGATTCACCGAGGATCCTGAAAAAATTGTGTCGTTTGCAGTAGGCAATAATATCGTGCCAAAGCCGATCGAGTTCCAGGTAGTCGGGCGAACCGGTAACACTCACCCGGACAATCGAATTTTCGTCTTTTATTGAGTACTTCAGCGGCACGATGTAAGCCTAGGTTGCGCGCCGGTGGCCTGTCCATCAGTAAGGGGGCGTACTGTGCTAGGTAGTTTTCGCCCGCTTCAGGCCTCGATAAGGGCTTACAGGCGTAAACTGGTCTGATAAGCCGACCGATTCTTGCTGCAGCAGCGGTCAAACAGTCGAGTACCCCGCGACGAATCGATATGGGTAATTCGGTATGACGGTCTATTTCGAAGACAAAAGACTTGTAAAACAGCTGCTTGCCGGCAATGGCAGGGCATTTGACCAGTTCTTCGATGAAAACTTTGCGCGACTGTATCGCTTCGCGCTGACGCGCCTGTCCGACGATCCGGATGCCGCACGTGAGGTCGCCCAGATTAGCCTCACGCGAGCAATTCGAAAACTCCATACCTACCGGGCCGAATCCGCCCTGTTCACCTGGTTGTGTGCGATTTGTCGCAACGAGACCAGCGACTGGCTGGCGAAACAGGGACGATATCGGGAGCACATCGTGCTGACCGAAGACTTTGCGGAGATACAGGCCGCTGTCGACTCCTTTCAGGCGCCGCCGCAAATGAGCCCGGAACGTCATTATCGCCGTGTTGAAGTGCTGCGTCTGATTCAGGTGGCGCTGGACAAATTGCCGGCTCGGTACGGGGATGTTCTGGAGTGGAAATACATTGAAGGCCATTCGATCAAGGAAATATCGGAACGCCTGGATATCGGTGCCGAAGCGACGCAGTCGCTGTTGGCGCGTGCCAAGAGGGCATTTGCTGACGTGTATTCGTCGTTGACGGATGGCATGGAACTTAACGAGAGCGGGTTGGTGAAACCATGAGTGATTTTGATCAAGGCGCAAGTGCACGGTCAGATGAGGTGCTGGAGCAATTGCTCAGCCATGCGTCGCCGCGGACGATGCCTTCGGATTCCGACGAGGCAGCTGTTCGAGAGGCGGTGCGCGCCGAGTGGCAGGCGATAAGCGGCAGGCGCGTGTCGCGTCGACGCGTTGCCGTCTTCGCGATCGCCGCTACCGTTGTTCTTGCCGTGGTCTCGACCATGAGCCTGATACGCCTGCCGACAACAGACGCCGTGCAGGTGGCGACGATTGAAAAGAGCTTTGGCTCCATTTACTTGCTGGGTGAAGCGTCGGAGTTGCGGGAAACAGATTCACTGTCCGGCGTGCTTTCCGGGCAGACGATCGTCACGGGCGAGGGTGCGGGCATGGCGCTCGCATGGGGTAGCGGAGGTTCCCTTCGCATGGATGCCAACACGCGCGTGCAGTTCCTGGACGATACGTCGGTATTGCTGGCGTCGGGGCGCGTGTATTTTGATTCTTCCCCGATGGCGTTTTTGAGCGGTATCAGCGGAGGTGGTGCCACAGACTTCGTCGTCGTTACTGCATACGGTGAGGTTTCGCATATCGGTACGCAATTTATGACACGCATTGGCGACGAAAACCTGATTGTCAGTGTCAGGGAAGGCAGGGTGGCGGTTGAAGGTCTCTACCAGGACTACGTTGCGTCGCCTGGCGAGCAAGTAACAATGACCGAGCGCGGCCAGCCAGTTGTTCTGAGCATAAGCCGAAGCGGCGAAGCCTGGGACTGGGTCAATCGCACGTCACCGGTAGCGGATGTAGATGGCAAGTCGCTACATGAATTCCTGCTCTGGGCCTGCCGGGAAACCGGGCTGGAGCTTCGCTACGAAGGCGGCGCCGAGCAGGTGGCAAGGCATGAGGCTTTTCTAAAAGGCGCCATCGACACGGCTCCATTGGACGCTTTGAAGCTGCGACTCGACACGGCGGCGCTGGAATGGCGCATCGTGGAAGGCATTATTATTGTTAGCGACCAGAAGTTAGCGACCAGAAGTTAGCGACCAGAAGTTAGCGACCAGAAGTGAGCGATAAGCGGGACAAAATCAGAGCGTAGAGGACAAGTTAAACCGGGCACATGATACGACTGCTGCTGCTTTCGGTAGTGCTGTTTTCGTCGGCGGTTCTAGCTGACGACGGGCAGGCTGTACCCTACGCCGGCCGGACCGTGGCCAATGTGATCGATGGATTTCGCGACCAGGGTCACCGCTTTGCGTACAGCACCAACGTGGTCAGCAACGAGATCCGGGTTCTCGAAGAACCGCGGCCAGGCACACCGATGGAGATTGTGCAGCAGATTATTCGGCCACACGGCCTGGTGCTAAGAGCGGAATCTGGCGTATACCTGGTCGTAAAGGCGGAGTCAGAGACCCGTCCGCAGACATCGGCCAGCGCTCCTGCGGCAACGCCAGCTCGCCCGGAGATCGAAACCGTCGTTGTTGCGGCGAGTCGCTATGCGATTTCCCGCGATATATCTACGTCCCAGTTTGCGCTTGATCGGCGCACGATTCAGAACATGCCGGACGTTGGCGAAGATCCTATTCGCGTGACGCAACGTCTGCCGGGCACCGCTGCAAGCGGGGCGTCGGCTGTCGCGCACTTTCGCGGCGGTGAGGAGAACGAAATCGGCATCATGCTGAACGGCCAATGGCTGTTCGATCCCTTTCACATTCGTGACTATCAGAACATCTTTAGCGCCATCGACGCCCGTGCAATCCAGGGGGTCGAGGTGTACACAGGCGGTTTCCCGGTTCGCTACGGTGATCGTATGAGTGGACTGGTCCTGATGGATTCGCTGGATTCTGAAAAACCCCGACATACCGAGATCGGACTCAGTGTCTTCAATACCTCGTTGCTGTCAGCTGGTGAGAGCGGTGGTCGCAACTGGTTGTTCTCGGCACGGCGCGGCAATCTCGACCTGATCATAGACCCCAAGTTCGGCCAGCCATCATATTTTGACGTGTTCGGCGAGTACACCTTCGAGCTCTCGCCCAGCACGCGACTGTCACTTAACGCGCTCTTCGCAAACGATCAAATCAGGCTGGTGCTCGAAGCTGACCCGGCGGAGCGCGAACAGGTTGTTAGTGACACGAATAATATGCAGCTCTGGATGCGGCTTGACAGCAACTGGTCGCAAACGCTGAGCAGCAGTACGGTGTTGTCGATAGTCGACTACAGCAATACGCGCGAAGGCGATGCCAACGATCCTGAGAAGATGGTCGCAACGGTAATGGATAGCAGGGATATCAGCCAGTTCGCACTGCGCCAGGATTGGGTCTGGAGTCCGTCGGAAGAGCACCGCACACAGTGGGGTATTCATGCGGCCTACGGCGAAGCCGACTACGTCTACGCTGCGTCAGCGGACTATTTCGGACTGCAGGCAATTTATGACGGTCAACCAGACAGTGTCAGCCGCTCCGCCACGGCAAGTCCAAAAGGTGGCAGCTACGCTTTGTATGTCTCGGACCGCTGGCGGCTTTCGCCAGGCGCGGTCGTCGAATGGGGCTTGCGCTGGGATGACCAGACGTACACGGATCTGAGTTCAGACTCTCAACTGAGTCCGCGCCTGAATTTCCTGCTGCGAACAGGGGAGGCAACAGAGCTTCGTTTTAGTGTCGGTCGGTACCACCAGTCGCAGCCTTTGCAGTCGCTACAAATAGAGGATGGCATCACAAACTTTTGGCCGGCCCAGCGAGCCGATCACATAATCGCCGGTATCAAGCATCTCATCAAAAACGACACCGCGGTCCGGCTCGAGGTCTTCCAGAAAGAAATGCGCGACGTGCGACCGCGATTCGAGAATCTCTATGACCCGCTGGGCCTTATGCCGGAGTTGCAGCCGGATAGGGTACGGCTGGATCCGTCGAAAGCCGCGGCGCGTGGCGTCGAGTTGTCGGCCGACCGTGTTGCAGGTGCATGGAGCTGGTGGGCCGCATACACCTGGTCGAACGTCAGCGATCGGATCGAAGGTCGCGATGTGCCGCGAAGCTGGGATCAGCGGCACGCCCTGCAGGGCGGATTCGCGTGGCAGAACGAGATGTGGAATTTTTCGATGGCGGCAAGCGTCCACAGCGGATGGCCAAAGACAGATCTTCGTTTGGTCGACGGCGGTTTTGATGCTGATGGAGAGCCCGTCAGTATCGCGGTGCCTGGAACGAGAAACGGGTTTCGCCACCCGACATTCTCGAGCGCGGACATTCGTCTGAGTCGCAAGTTTGATGTTCGCCGCGGTTCACTGCTGGCGTTTGTAGAAATTTCAAACCTGTTCAATCGTCGCAACGTCTGTTGCATCGACTGGGATCTCGAAGAAGACTCTGGCGGTAACCAGGCGCTGGAATTCAGCAACGACTACTGGATGCCGCTGCTGCCTGCGATAGGCATACTCTGGGAGTTCTAGAGTCAGGGCGTTGCTGTCGACGAGCGCCATGATTCGAGCGCACGCCTGTAGATTCGCATGTGCTTGGCGGCATCGGCATCGCCTCGATTAACGACTCCGGAAGCTCGTTGATAGATCGCCTTGGCAAGCGGACCGCTGCCTGGCCCCTTGTCCTGATGGGTTAACACGAATGGAATAGAGCGCGTAAGCGCCAATAGCAGGCCAGATTGGCCGTCAGAAGGGTTGTGAATGTGTACCACTTCGACAGTCGGCATCAGGCAATAGGCCGTAACAGCTGACCTGACGACCGGACCGACGATAACGTTGTCGACACCGTCGAGCTGCTTCGCAAGTTCAACGTTCCTGACCAGAACATACTGCTGCACGCCGAGCTGACGCAACGCCTCGATCAACTCGACAAAATGTTCGCCCGTGTCGTTGAAGGCTTTTGCGAGGTTAACGTGGCCGATGTACATGAATTATTACGACAATGCGCTAATCGCATCGCCGACTCTACCTCCTGGCAGAAAGAGTGCTCTCCATGTACTCAGACGGACGCAATGGGAGAAATCGGTCGTCAGGCAATGGACAATCCGGCTACACCGTTTGAGCAAGGTCCGGATAGTGAGCTGCCAAATACAGGATCAATCGCGGCGAATTGCAGCCGCAACATGCAGTACGTAAATGGCTGCTTTCGAAACAGTATTATCGGATCAGATGCTAAAATTGCGGGATGCACCAAGGCGGCTAATCCTGCAAAGCCGAAAACCCGTGTGTTGTGGCTGACGAAATGTCACGAGCTGTTGGCGCCCTGAACTACAGGTTGGAGAACACAGTTTTGACTGAAGACATCATCGTTCGACGTGCAAAAGTGGGCGATCTTCATGGTCTGGCGGATCTCGCGGCCAGGTCGTTTCGTGACACATTTGAGGCCGACAACGACGCCAGGAATGTCGAGCACTATTTGCGGTCTTCGCTAACTGTTGAAAGCACTCGCGAAGAGCTCGGTGACAGTAGCAACATATTCCTGATTGTCTGCCGCGACGGTCAAGCAGATCCCGTCGGCTATGCAAAACTGAGCGCTACAACCGACGACCCGAGTGTCGATGGTCAGCACACCATCGAGATCGAACGAATCTACGCCGATAAGTCAGAAATTGGCCGCGGCATTGGCGCGGCATTGATGCGCACCTGCCTGGCAACAGCGGATGATCTTGGTTGCGACGCAATTTGGCTCGGAGTTTGGGAGCGAAATGAACATGCAATCCACTTCTACGAGCGCTGGGGTTTCGTAACTGTAGGCGATCGCCAGTTTGCCTTGGGACCTGAGCTGCAAACTGATCTGGTCATGGCCAAAGCGCTGACGAAATAGGGCAGCAGGACCCGGACGCGCGTCCGGGTGACTGCGTCGGCTAGCCTATGTTCTTAGCGTAGACGGGTAGCGCGTCATCAATCGTGAGCCACGGCTGCTTGTCCTCAGTCCAGATATGGGCGCGTAGCACGGGCTGATCCGGCTGATCGAGGCTATTGAGGGTGATGTCGATTTCGCCGGGACGATTGTCGTTTTCGTAGGTGATCGACGTTCCGCAGTTGCTGCAAATACCGCGCGTGACGCCCGGCGAGGACTCGCGCCAGTGCATCTCGCCCTGTTTAACCTTGAAACTGTCTCGCGAATAGGTTGCCCAGGCTACGACCGGTGCGCCGGCCGCGCGCTGGCAGCTTTCGCAATGGCAGAAGCAGGCGAATTTCTCGGGGCCGACAACCGTGTATCGAATCGCTCCGCAGAAACAGCCGCCTTGAATCACCTGAATGGCTACTCCTGCTGGTCGTCGAGAAATTCGACCTTGCCCGTCTCGATCGAATACTCGGCGCCGACGATGACGAGATTACCCGCGTCGATCAGTTGCTCGAGGATGAGTGAGCCGTGTGACAACCTCTCCACGGACGCGAGGATATTGGCACGCACAGCGGCTCCTACCAGCGCGTCCTCGTCGTTGCCGGCATGTGCTGCCAGTATCGGCTCGATAGCAGGGCGTACGCGATCAACGATGGCGCGCAGGTTCGGTGAGCGGTGCGTCTGCTCCAGCGAGAGCTCCTTAAGTGTTGCAACCACAGCGCCGCAATTGGAGTGGCCGAGGACAACGACCAGCTGCGTTCCAAACTGGCTGGCGGCGAATTCGATGCTGCCAATCTGTGAAGGCGCCACGATGTTGCCGGCGACCCGTATGACAAATAAATCGCCGAAACCCTGATCAAATACCAGCTCGACCGGCACCCGCGAATCGGAGCAGGCAAGAATAATTGCGAACGGGTTCTGACCGCCGGACATGCCAACCTGGTGTGCATGTTTCGCGAGCGACTCGGCATCGATTTCACCGGCAACAAAGCGCCGATTACCGTCGCGCAGTTCGTTCAGAGCATCAGTGGGGGACGTCATAGCTAAGCAGTATCTGGTACCCGACGGCGGCCTGCAAGACTATTCGACGCACTTACCAGCGCTGTACGAATACCGGTGTACCGGCTGGAAAGTCATCTTGCCCCCTGGGCAGTTCGACATAGCCGTCAGTTGCGGACAGGGCAGTGAAGTCGCCCGACGTATTGGTCGTGACCGGCATGGCGAGCGTCTGGCCGGCGGCGTTAGATATCAGGCGAACGGGCTGGAAACAGGTCAGATCGGGCTGAAAACGAATGTCGGTGGCCAGCGCCGCAAACTCAGGGGGCAGCGGGATCATCGCCGATGCAGCCTGCAGTGCTGAAATGACGTACTGGCGGCAGCAGACCAACGCCGAGACGGGATTGCCGGGCAGGGCAAATACGGCTTTGTCATCCGGGCCGATGCCGAACCACATGGGTTTGCCGGGACGCTGACTCACCTTGTGAAAAACCATTTTCACGCCGAGCTCCGCGAGCACGTCGGGAACGTAGTCGGCTTTTCCCATGGAGACGCCACCGCTCAGGATAAGCACGTCGGCCTGTGTGAGATGCTCGCGAATGCGATCGCGCAAGATTTCGCGGTCGTCGACCAGGTGATCGTGAGCGCAGTCCGTGAAACCGTGCGCGCCAAGCATGGCTTGCATGGCGGGCCCGTTCGACAGGCGGATCTGGTGCGGTGTTATGGGCTGGCCGGCGGCGACAAGTTCGTTGCCGGTTGAGATGACGCGAATGACCGGCCGGCGTGAGACCTCGACTTCGGTGAGGCCGCAGGACGCAATGATTGCGATGTCCAGCGGCGAGATTGTCTTGCCTGCCGTCAGCAGCTCGGTGCCGGCCGCATGGTCGGAAGCGCGCGCGTGAATGAACTGCCTGGATTCGGCCGTGTAGTGTTCGGCCAATGTCGCGATGCCATTTGCGAATGCGATGCGCTCAACGGGAATGATGCAATCGGCGTTTTCCGGCAGCGCTGCGCCGGTCATGATTTCGATGCATTGGCCTGGCTGCAGTGTGAGCGCCGCATCACCGGCGGCCTGCATCGCCTGTAGCGGAAACTGCCGCGAGCCACCCGCGAAATCCGCATGGGCGATCGCAATACCGTCCATCATGACGCGGTCGAACGGCGGTTGGTCCCTTTCGGCGCAAACCGGCTGGCGCAACACGCGGCCATTGGCGCTGCCAGCGGGCGTACGCTCAGACGCGAAAGTCGGCATCGCCGACAGAATGGCCTCGCGTGCTTCCGCCGTCGTTAGCACGCGCGTCTAGGCCTCCCTGGCGATGGCGCGATGACCAATATCGCGGCGGCAGTAAACGTCCTGCCAATCTATTTTCTCAACGGCTTCATACGCGCTGCTCGCCGCTGCGGCAACGGAATTGCCAAGCCCCACGACGCAGAGCACGCGGCCGCCGCTGGTAATCACAGCATTGCCGTCGACAGCGGTACCCGCATGGAAGACTTTTTGTGTGGCGCTGTCAGCCTCATCCAGTCCCGAAATAGCGGCGCCCTTGGCGTAGCTTGCCGGGTATCCGCCCGCGGCCATGACCACGCCCAGTGCAGCGCGCGGATCCCAGGCGGCGACTTGTTTGTTCAGCGATCCTGATAGCGTCGCCCCGCAAATCGCAACAAGATCCGATCTCAGGCGCATGAGGATGGGCTGGGTCTCCGGATCACCAAGACGGCAATTGAACTCGATGACTTTCGGCGTGCCGTCCGCCATGATCATCAGGCCGGCGTACAGGAAGCCGAGGTAGGGATGGCCATCCGCTTTCATGCCCTCAAGCGTAGGTCGGATTACGCGATCCATGATTTGCTGTTCGATGTCGGGTGTCACGACCGGCGCCGGAGAGTAAGCGCCCATGCCGCCGGTATTGGGTCCGACATCGCCCTCATCGCGCGCTTTATGATCCTGAGAGGTCGCCAGCGGCAGGATATTGTCGCCGTCGGTAACAACAATGAAACTGGCTTCCTCGCCGTCCAGAAATTCTTCGACGACGATTCGTGCGCCAGCATCGCCAAAGCTTCCGCCAGCAAGCATGTCGGTCGCCGCCTGCTCAGCTTCTGCGAGCGTCATCGCGACAACAACGCCTTTACCCGCGGCAAGGCCGTCGGCCTTGATAACGATGGGAGCGCCCTGCTCACGAATGTACGCGAGCGCCGGCGCGAGTTCGGAGAAGGTCTTATACGCGGCTGTAGGAATGTCATGCCGCTGCAGGAAGTCTTTGGTGAAGGCTTTCGAGCCTTCCAGTTGCGCCGCCGCGGCGGTGGGGCCGAAGCAGGGCAATCCGAGCTCATTGAAGCGGTCGACGATACCGGCCACCAGGGGTGCCTCGGGGCCGACAATCGTCAGCCCAATGTGCTCGCGCTTGGCCAGTGCCGCCAGGCCTTCGATGTCATCGGAAGAGATCGCAACGTTACGAACCTTCGTTTCGCGCGCCGTTCCGGCGTTACCTGGGGCAACGAATACCTCGTCCACGTCCGCAGACTGCGTACATTTCCAGGCGAGTGCGTGTTCGCGTCCGCCTGAGCCAATAATCAAAATTTTCATAGCCCTATTGCCCCGACCTGTAAGAGCAGCTCGCGGCGACGCGCAGTGCGCGCGCGCCTACGATAATCTAGTGGCGGAAATGGCGCATGCCGGTGAAAACCATGGCCAGGCCGTGCTCATTCGCCGCCCGTATGACTTCATCGTCGCGCATCGAACCGCCCGGCTGGATGATCGCAGCGATTCCGTACTCCGCCGCCGCATCGATGCCATCGCGAAACGGAAAGAACGCGTCCGATGCCATGACCGACCCGCTCACCTCGAGTTCCTCGTCGGCAGCCTTTATAGCCGCGATCTTGGTGCTGTAGACGCGACTCATCTGACCTGCGCCGACGCCGACCGTCACATTGTCTTTGCAGAAGATTATGGCATTCGATTTAACGTACTTGACCACCGTCCAGGCAAACAGCATGTCCTGAATTTGCGCAGGCGTCGGCGTTTTTTCCGTGACGACCTTAAGGTCATCAGCAGTAATTCGGCCAAGGTCGGTATTTTGTACCAGCAATCCACCCGATACCTTCTTGAAGTCGAAAGCCGCGGTCGCGGCATCTGTCCAGTCGCCCGTCTCGAGCACTCGAACGTTCTTCTTGGCGCTGATAACGGCCAGTGCATCGGTCGCCACTGTTGGTGCGACGATGACCTCGACGAATTGTCGCTCCACGATTGCTGCGGCAGTTTCAGCATCGAGCGGACGGTTAAAGGCAATGATGCCGCCAAATGCAGAGGTTGGGTCGGTCTTAAAGGCCTTGTTGTAGGCGTCGAGGATGTTCTCTGCGACAGCAACCCCGCAGGGGTTGGCGTGCTTTACGATCACGCAGGCCGGCATTTCAAACTGCTTCACGCATTCCAGCGCAGCATCACTATCGGCGATATTGTTATAGGACAGAGCCTTACCCTGCAGCTGTCTTGCGGAGGCCAGCGAAGCAACCGGAGGCTGCTGATCAATGTAGAACGCCGCGTTCTGGTGCGGGTTTTCGCCGTAGCGGAGCCGCTCCGAGAGCGTTCCGGAATACAGGAAGCGTTCGCCGAGCACGTCATCGCCAAGAGATTTCGACAGGTACTTCGTAATCGCGGTGTCATAGCTTGCAGTATGCGCGTATGCCTTGGCTGCGAGGCGCCGCCTCTGCTCGATTGACAACTCTTTGTTCCTGAGTGCGGCGAGCACGGACTCATAGTCGTCCGGGCTTACAATCACGGCGACGCCATCATGGTTTTTTGACGCCGCTCTGATCATGGCCGGTCCGCCGATGTCGATGTTCTCGATGGCATCATCGATGGTGGCATCGTCTCGTGCGATGGTCTGTTCGAACGGGTACAGGTTGACGACCAACAGGTCGATCGGTTCGATGCTGTGTTCCGCCATCACGGCCTCATCGGTGCCGCGACGCCCGAGCAGCCCGCCATGAATGACCGGATGCAGTGTCTTGACCCGACCGTCCATGATTTCCGGAAAACCCGTCTTCTCGGACACCTCTATAACATCGAGGCCGGCATCACGTAGTTGTCGGCAGGTACCGCCCGTTGACAATACCTCGACGCCCATTTCGGCGAGCCCGGTTACAAAAGGAATCAATCCACGCTTGTCAGAGACACTGACGAGCGCGCGTCGTACATTCAACATGGATACACCTGGTCGGAAGGGAAGGTGCCGAAAGGGCGCCTACTTGATAAGCAAATAAGTTCTGAGTTTCTTGCGCAAGGTACCGCGATTAATGCCTAAAATGCCCGCAGCCTGGCTCTGGTTGCCTTGCGTGTAATCCATAACGGCCTTGAACAGGGGGCGTTCGACCTCACCGATGACGAGATCGTACAATTCACCCGGACGATCACCGTTTAGCGTCGTAAAATATTGATCGAGTGCGTCTTCTGTGTGTTGGCAAAGCGGTTTCTTGCTCTTCTTGGACGTAAGGTCCGTCCTCTTATTCTTATTCTGCGCCACGTTGGTTAGTTCCCGAAGAAATCCCTTGTCATTTTTATTTGCTCCGACGCTCGATCAACACGCACGACCTGATGACGAAACTCGTCGGCGTCGAGCAGACTGTTGCAGTACCAGGTCAGGTGTTTACGAGCCACTCGAACGCCGGTCACGTCCCCATAAAACCGGTGAAGCTGTTTCAAGTGGTCGATCATAATATCACGCAATTCATTTTTTTCTAGCTCGGTATTTTCCGCAGCCGGATTTATCAGCGCAGCGAGTTCACGGAAGATCCAGGGGCGCCCCTGGGCACCGCGACCGATCATCAAACCATCTGCACCAGTTAGGCGCAAAACCTCAAGCGACTTCTCCAAAGTCGTTATATCTCCGTTTGCTATAACCGGAATCGAAACAGCTGCCTTAACGGCGGCAATGGTTTCGTATTCCGCTTCGCCTTTGTACCTGCACGCACGCGTGCGGCCGTGAATGGCCAGCGCCATAACGCCGCTGTCTTCGGCAATACGTGCGATGTCCAGTGCGTTGCGATGCTCGGTGTCCCAGCCGGTACGAAATTTTAGCGTTACCGGCACGTCCACGGCGTGCACGACGGCCTCGAGTATGGCCGCTACCAGCTTTTCGTCCTTCAAGAGTGCCGAGCCTGCGAGCTTTCGGCAGACTTTCTTCGCGGGGCAGCCCATGTTGATGTCAATTATCTGGGCACCGCGTTCTACGCAGGCCCTGGCCGCCGTCGCCAGCTGTTCGGGCTCGGATCCCGCGATCTGCACGGCAACCGGCTCCGCATCGAGGTCGAGATCCAGCCGTCGCTGCGATTTTGGCGTTGTCCACAGGCTTATGTCGGCGGTGGTCATCTCGGAGGTGGTCATGCCGGCGCCATACTCGCGACAGAGGCGCCGGAACGGTGCGTCAGTAACACCTGCCATAGGGGCCAGCACAAACGGGCTTGATAGCTCGTAAGGTCCGATTTTCAGAGCGTTCATTTGAAGTTGGGGATGTGGCAGCGTAACTGTGCGTCCTGCTGCCGATAACAGGCCTGCAGTTTGTATCCTGTAGCGTTTTCGGAGGGCGAATTGATGATCATGACGGCTGTGAAGTTGTTACCTGGCAGCACCATCTTACTGGGATCGAGATCGTCCGTCAGGTAATCACCCGGGTCGAGCGTCTTGTTGCCAATGGTCTCTTCGAAACGATCGGTCAGCGAAATATTGATTAGCGGGTAGGGGAGTGACTTGGCTGACGTATTTCCAATGCGTGAGATTACAGTCAGAGTGTCGGTCTCCTCGTCGAGGATGTCGCGCCTGGCCTCGAAGCGCCATCCCGTCACGTCCCAAGCCGGCGACAATGGCATGCCGATGGCGCGGTACAGTGGTGCAACGGCCTCGTTGAATGCCGGAATCGTTGCCAGTGCCTCGCGTGACTGATGCAGAACCTGTACGGCCAGTAGCAGCGCGAGTATGCCGGCAGCGGCAGCCATGCCGCGTTTGCTGCCGCCACTTGCTTTTGCGGCTTCAATCTCGCGCGCAAGTCTGGCTTCTTCAGCGAGCCCGGCGGCGGCGGCAATATCGGCCTTGAGTTTTTTCTGGTCCAGCGCCGTCCTGACAAACTCGCCTTCCATGATGATCGACTCGAAGCCCGCGGCTGATTCCTCATCGGCCTCTGCTGTGGCGGTCTCCGTCGGCGCTGCTTCAGTCCCCTTCTCGGCAAAGACGATCGTCGACGCGAATCCGTCTTCGTCCTCGACAGCCATGTTGAGTAATTCCTGATCGATCAGGAGGTTGAGCGTTTGTTCCTCTTCGGACGGTTCCGGAACGACGTGCTCCGGAACGACGTGCCCCGTCTCTGCGTTGGCAGGCGGTTCATCTTCGAGGACGATCTCGTCATCCTCGACGCTGGATTCTGGCTGCAGTTCGATTTCATCAGCGTCCTCAAAGAAATCCTGGTCAAAGACGTCGGACTGCTCCTCGAGGTCGGCCATTGCTTTCTTAATGGAGCCGAACTCCAGCGGCGCTTCGGCAGCTTCAGCGCTATCGTCCGCATCCAGCTCATGATTACGAGTTTCTTCCTCTTCATCGAGGGCCGGCGAGGGGTCGGGCTCCGTTTCTTCGTCGGACTCGTCTTCGAGCTGCAATGATGCACCGGTCTCGTCGGCAAGCTCGATCTCAGGGACTTCACCGGTTTCTTCGTTTTCGTCAACGAGTTCCGGCGCGTTTGCTGCGCCGGTGTCCTCGGCCTGATCCAGCTCAGTCGCGCCGAGCTGCGGTTCGGGTTCGTCCGCTTCGTCCTCTGCGACCAGTGCAGCGTCGGTTGCAGGATCGCCTGTACCTTCGGCGAGATCCCTTTGCTCTGCATCTAACGCGGGCGACGAGTGCATTCCGCTAAGGTCGATACCCATGGCCTCCGCCTGTAGCGCGAACTGGGTGTCTACGTCGAGCGGCGTATCGACCTCATCGTCGAGATCGAGCGGATCGCTACTCTCTTCGTCGAGCAGGTCGTCCGACAGTTCCTCCGGCAAGATCTCTTCAAGCGCCGATAGCTCGGCGTCTAGCGGAGGAACATAAGGTCTGGGTGGCTCGGTGAACTCGCCGAGAATATCGGCCCATTCATCCGCCTCGCCCAGGTTTATATCAGCGGGCAACTCGTCGACATCCCTCGGATGCTCGGTCTGCCCTTCGGCGTCCTGCGCTTCAGTATCGTTCGTTTCCGGCAGATACGATGAGGCATCATCGAGATCAAAGTCATCGGGCAGCGGCGTGTTGTCATCAAATCGCAGCTCGTCGACAGGTGTTTGTGCCGGCGCATTCGCAGATTCTTCGAAAATCTCACCTGCCTCAACCTGATTCGGTGTTTTCGTCAGAAATTGATCCACCGGCGTTGGCGATTCGTCAAGCAGTTCATCGACGCCCAAGGGCATTGCCGTTCCGGCGACATCCAGTTCGTCGTCTGACGTTTCGTCGTCGTCGAGTACCCGCCATTCGACGCCGGTGTCCTCGATGCGAATATCGGAGCCTGCCAGTTCGTCGAGGGTCTTCAGCAACGCGGCACTTTGCTCCGCCGATATTGCAACGGGTGCGCGTTCTTCCGTCTCACGTGGTTCGGGCGTCAGCTCCGGTAACGGCGCATCCGCTTCCTGCGTTGCGGGCGCCTCCGGTTTTGTCTCGGACAGATATTCGAGTGCATTGAACGCGTTGCCACAGCCACCACAGCGCACCTTGCCGGCGGCCTGTTTCAGGACCTCCGCAGTGACGCGAAAAGCGGTGCTGCAATCTGGGCATTGCGTATACATTGCCTAGCTCTTTCTCCTTGTTCCTGTCAGCCTCGACCACGTCTGACCATCCTGCTCGCGAAACACCGGTTGGTCGAACTCGATCCAAGGCTGGTATGCTGCCATGACGGCGGTCGCTTGTTCACATAATACGCCGGATAAGGCAAGCATACCGTTGCCGGCAACCGTTGATGTGACGGATTCGGCAAACTGAACAAGTGGTCCGGCAAGGATATTGGCAACCACGATATCGAAGCTGCCCGCGATCTCTTCTGCGCTTCCAACGATACGCAGGCGATCGGCTACGTCGTTGCGTTGGGCATTTTGAGCCGTCGCGATCAGTGCCTGCGGATCGATATCCATCGCCGTGGCCGAGGCGCAATCAAGTTTCAAACCGGCGATAGCAAGTACGCCGGAGCCGCAGCCGTAATCCAGCATCGTCTTGTTTTGCGAGGTGAGGCCGTCAAGCCACTCCAGGCAAAGGGCCGTGGTTGCATGGGTGCCTGTGCCGAAGGCAAGTCCGGGGTCGAGCCGGATGATTACGGCGTCGTCTTGTTCGACCGGCTTGTCGCCCGGACTGATCCAGAGACGTTTGCCGAAGCACATCGGGCCAAAGTCCTTCAGCCACTCTCGTTCCCAGGCGCGGTCATCGAGTCGTTCCACGCGATGCCGCGGCAGCTCCGCAAGCTGCAGTGATGTGAGCAGGTCGTTTTCGAGTTGCCGGACGTCGGTATCAGTAGAAAAAAGGCCGGTAATACGGGTGTCCGTCCACAGCGGTGTTTCTCCCGGACCCGGCTCGAGCACCGGGTTATCGCCCGCATCGCTTAGCGTTATGGACCACGCGCCGTGTCGATTGAAGACAACTTCGACCGAATCAGGGTTCAGCGCGTCGAGGTTCATGACGAACTGCAGCCAGCTCATCGGTGATTTGCTCCCGATCAAACCAGTCCGAGTCGTTTCTCGAGGTAGTGAATATCGGTACCACCGGCCTGGAACGCGGCGTGCTGGAAAATTTCCTGGTGCAGGGGCACGTTCGTCTTAATGCCCTCTATGACTATCTCGCTCAATGCACTGCGCATACGCGCAAACGCGGCTTCGCGGCTGGCGCCATGAGCAATCAGCTTGCCAATCATAGAGTCGTAGTACGGTGGCACCTTGTAACCGCTGTAGATGTGGCTCTCTACACGAACACCGGGACCGCCCGGCGAGTGCCATAAGGTCACCAGGCCGGGTGACGGCATAAAGGTGCGCGGGTCTTCCGCGTTGATGCGACATTCGATCGCGTGTCCCTGGACCTTGATGTCGTCCTGCGTGAATTCGAGTTTCTCGCCGCTCGCAATTCGGAGCTGCTCACGGACAATGTCCACACCGGTGATCATTTCGGTGACTGGATGTTCAACCTGCAGTCGCGTGTTCATTTCTATGAAATAGAACTCGTCATTCTCGTAGAGAAATTCGAATGTGCCGGCACTGCGGTATCCGATCTCCAGGCAGGCGTTTACACAGCGCATGCCGATGCGATTGCGTTGTTCCTCGCTGATTCCCGGAGCGGGCGCTTCCTCAATCACCTTTTGATGGCGTCGCTGCATCGAGCAATCGCGTTCGCCGAGGTGGATGGCGTTGCCATGCGTGTCGGCCAGTACCTGAAATTCCACGTGCCGTGGCGTCTCCAGGAATTTTTCCATGTATACGACATCGTTACTGAACGCGGACCGAGCTTCCGCTTTGGTGACCGTGATTGCCGATGTCAGCGAAGCTTCGGAGTGCACCACACGCATGCCGCGTCCGCCGCCACCGCCGGACGCCTTGATGATTATCGGATATCCAATATCGCGGGCGAGGCGAATGTTCTCGTCCGGATCGTCACCGAGCGGCCCGTCGGATCCTGGCACGCACGGCACTCCCGCCGCCTTCATGGCCTTGATTGCCGATACCTTGTCGCCCATCAGGCGAATTGAATCGGCTTTGGGCCCGATAAACGTAAAGCCACTCGACTCGACGCGCTCGGCAAAATCGGCATTTTCTGACAGGAAACCGTAGCCCGGATGAATGCCCATGGCATCCGTTACCTCGGCCGCACTGATGATCGCCGGCATATTGAGATAGCTCTCCGTCGAAGCGGGCGGTCCGATACAGACCGTCTCGTCGGCAAGCAGTACGTGCTTAAGGTTGTTGTCCGCGGTCGAGTGAACAGCCACCGTCTTGATGCCCATTTCGCGGCAGGCGCGGAGAATGCGCAGCGCGATCTCGCCGCGGTTGGCAATGACAATTTTTTCCAGCATGACAGTTCGGCCCGTTAGTCGTTGTGGCGCTGATCGATCACGAACAACGTCTGGCCGAACTCGACCGGCTCGCCGTTCTGTACGCGGATCGATTTGATCACGCCAGACACGTCGGTTTCGATCTGGTTCATCATCTTCATCGCCTCAATAATGCAAAGCGTGTCGCCCTCGCTGACGCGGTCGCCAACCTGGACATACGCGGCGGCGCCCGGCGAGGATGCGGCATAGTAGGTGCCGACCATAGGAGACGTTACCTCGTAGCCATCCTCTTCAACTTCCGCCAGTGCGACGGCAGGCGCCGCGACGGCTGCTGCCGCCGGCGCCACCGGTGCAGGCATCGCAAGGGCCGCTGGCGCGGCAGCGACCGGGGCGTTCGGAGAATAACGACTGATCCGAACTGACTCTTCTCCTTCGGTAATTTCGATCTCGGCGATGCCGGATTCATCCAGCAATTCGATCAGTTTTTTTACTTTTCTTATGTCCATCGATTAATCCCTGGTATTGGCTACGTGATTACTGGCGGCCTGTACCGCCAGCTCGTAACCGTGAGCCCCAAAGCCAAAAAGGCAGCTACGCGCAATATCGCTGAAAAAACTGTGTTGCCGAAATTCTTCCCGCGCAAAGGTATTGCTGAGATGAATTTCGATAAAGGGTATGCCGACCGCCAGCAACGCATCGCGCAGCGCGATACTGGTGTGCGTGAAACCACCCGGGTTGAGAATAATGAAATCGACGCCATCAGCCCCGGCCTGTTGCACCCGGTCGATGAGCTCGTGTTCGGCATTGCTCTGAAAGCATGACAGCTCGTGCCCCAATTCGGCGGCCAGCGCGGTCGCGTGCGTTTCGATGTCCGCAAGACGGGTAGCCCCGTAGACCTCGGGCTCTCGCGACCCGAGCAGGTTCAGATTGGGACCATTGACGAGCAGGAAAGTGGACATGGCGTAAGATTCTGAGCGAGATAGCCGAAGATGGCGGCAATTCTAACCCTTTTTTTCGACTTTAGGGGGATTTTGTCGCGGCTTCGGCCTAGTCGGGAATCCCGGGAGCAGTTTTAGAGGGCATCCAGCTCGATTCTGGCAGTTTCGTGATCAATTTCGGCCCGGTCGAGTCGCGTCATGACGTCGACGACGGTATCCAGATGCTCCTGGTGCAGTTCGCCGATATAAGCGCTCAGGTACTCGCCGTCTGCCGCGACGAACATTGTGAACGGCATGCCGATAAACTCGATGCCGGAGGATTCGGCAACGGCCATCGCGTCCTGTTCACCGACGAGCACCGGGTAATTAAATTGCGCCGACTCGGCATAATCCGCAACCGCCTCTGGGTAATCGACGGCGATGCCGATAATCTCGAAGCCGTTGCCAGAGTGCTGTTCCTGGAAGGTTTTCAGCAGAGGAATCTCCCGTCGGCACGGTGCACACCAGGTGGCCCAGAAATTTATCAGGCGATTCTTGCCTTGCCATTCAGAGAAATTACGGTCGTTGCCGGAAATGTCAGGCAGCGTGAATTCCGGATGTGTCACCACTTGCAGCGTTTCCGTTGGGCCTGCCGGCAGCGGCGATACAGGCGCTTCGACCTTGGGTGCATTCAACGGTATGCGCGCGGCGTAAAACAATGCACCGCTCAGGAGCGCGAGCAACGCAACTGCGAAGATCAACATGACTCTGGACACGATATGCCTTTTCTTAGTGGGCTAGTTGTGCGCTTATTGACGCCGTCTCGCCCAGGGCCTGTTGCAGGTGTTCGACGAAATCGCCTGCTTCCATATATCCCACGACCTCATAGCCGTGGCGTTGCTGGCCATCCTTGCCAAAGAAGATGATGGTCGGCGGTCCGAACACCCCGAAGCGATTGAGTAGACCCTGATCAGCTTCATCGTTATCGGTAACATCGGCCTGCAGCCAAACGGTATTGGCGAGCGTGGCCTGCACGGCATCGTCGGTAAACGTGTAGGCCTCCATCTCCTTGCAGGATACACACCAGTCTGCGTAGAAATCCAGAAACGCGGTCTTGCCGGCACTCGCCGCGGCTGCCAGCTCCCGATCAAGATCATCGACGGTCTTGACGCGCTGGAAAGGCAGTTCGTGCTGTTCTTCTGCCACCATGGCGCCGCCACCCAGGTTCACGCTGGCGAGTGGCTGCAGGGGGTTGCTGCCACCCGTCAATGCCCCGAGTAACAGAATGACGCCGTAGATGATGGCCAGAAAGCCGAAGCCCTTGCCGAGTTTCTGTGTTGCCGCGGACTCGCTCGTCAGCGTCGTGAGACCACCCATGAACACGCCGGCCATGAAGATCAGCACGGCCCACAGCATCATGGTCACGGTACCCGGCAGTATCCGCGACAGCATCCAGATGGCAAGGCCCAGCATCATGAAGCCAAACGCGTTTCTGACGGCGACCATCCACGGGCCTGCTTTCGGCAACAGCTTGCCTTGCGCTGCGCCAACCAGCAGCAGCGGGGCGCCCATGCCGAGGCTCATGGCGAACAGCGCAGTACCGCTGCGCAGCATGTCGCCGGTCTGCGCCATAACGGTCAATGCGGCGATCAATGCGGGTGCGACACAGGCGGTAACGATGAGTGCAGACAGCGCACCCATGATGAAAGCGCCGACCATGGTGCCGCTCTTCTGGTTGCCGCTGATACTCGCCATCTTGCTCTGGATACCGCTGGGCATCTGCAGTTCGTAAGCACCAAACATGCCGAGCGCGAGTACGACGAACAGGCCCGAGAACAGGATCAGGATCCAGGGTTGGTTGAATGTCGCCTGCAGCTGCATGCCCGCAGCGGCGGCAGCAATGCCGGCGCCGGTGTAAACGAGAGCCATACCCATAACGTAAGTGAGCGCGAGCGTGAACCCACGCATCGGCGTTACATCATCGCCTTCGCCCGCGATGATGCCTGACAGGATTGGCACCATCGGCAAAACGCAAGGAGTGAATGCGAGTCCGAGGCCGGCGAGGAAGAACAGTCCGGCGGCGACCCAGATACTGGAGCCGGTAATTATGTTGGCCAGCCGCGCCTGCTCGCTTACCGGTGCGTCGTTCGCCGCCAAGGCAGAAAGGTCGGATACGGCCGTGGCTTCAGGCAAGCCGACCGAAATAACACGCGTCTGCGGCATGTAACACAGCCCGCCCTCCGCGCAACCCTGGTACTTGAGTTCAAGCTCGAGGTCCATAGCCTCAGGCGTTGCGCGGGCGATCGCCAGCGGCGCGAGCACGTCCTCAAGGTAGACTTCCATCTCGCCGAAATACTCATCGACCTTCATCTTGCCCTTGGGAAGATCGAGGCGGCCTGCTTTGGCCTTGTCGCTCAAAGAGCGTACGGCGATCTTGTCTTTGTAGAGATAGAAACCGGGGACAACTTTGAGCCCGATCTCGACCGCGTTGCCGTCGATCGCGAAGACCTCAGGAAAAAACACTTCGTCGACCGGTGGAAATTCCGTGCTCGCGTTGGTGTCCTTGCCGAGCGATCCCAGCGACAGTTTCGGCGTGCCGCTGGCGACTTTTCGCAATTTGACCGATTCCGTCCAGGTCTGCGGCGGGTAGCACAATCCCAGGTCCGCACAGCCCTGACTCTTGATTATTAGTTCTGTCGTCGCAGGACGGTCACCGTTGACGGTGTAGGGAATCGTTACGAAGAAACGATCGCGATAAACCTGCTGCTTACCGAAGAATTCGTCCTCGTGAGGAAGCCCTTCCGGCAGCTCCGGCTCGCCGAGGGCGAGGGCATTGTCGCCGGCCTCGAAGCTCAGGCGTTTGCGATACAGGTAATAGCCATCGGCGATCGCCCAGTCGACTTCCAGCGCAGTGCCGGTGTCGGATACGACGTATTGGAAGGCCTCGGTAACCTGCAGCGGCTCTTCGTCGGCATTGGCCACGACGGTGAGGCAGACAGCAATGAGGAGGGTGGCAAATCTGTTTCGAATTTTGATCATAAGTCCAAAAAAATCGGTTATGGGGGTGGCCCGTACACGCTAAGACCTGCCGAGCGTTGCGAATGTTACTCCAAACCGGGCTGGTGTCTTGGATACAGGTCCGATTTTTGCGCGAAAAGTCCGCTGCAAAGGCTTGTAATTTTCATACTCAACCCTATGATTAGCACTCCTCGTGACCGAGTGCTAACAAGGCTGGGTCCAAATGCCGAAACAAATCGGTTTAAAATTAACAACTTATAGGAGTTATGCACCATGAAGATGCGTCCGCTTCATGATCGGGTCATTGTTAAGCGCATGGAAGAAGAGCGCACATCGCCCGGCGGAATCGTCATTCCCGACGCTGCGGCTGAGAAGCCCATCAAGGGTGAAGTTATCGCTGCCGGCAACGGCAAGATTCTCGACAACGGCGAAGTTCGAAAGCTCGATGTCAAAGTCGGTGACAAAGTCCTGTTCGGCAAATATGCCGGTACCGAAGTCAAGGTTGAAGGTGAAGAACTGCTCGTGATGAAGGAAGACGACATCATGGCAGTCATTGAGGGCTAAACCTCCCTAAACCCCTAATCTCACAATCTTAAGGGCGGCCCCGGTCGTCCGAGTCAACAGAGGAATTTCAAGATGGCTGCTAAAGAAGTACGTTTTAGCGATGATGCCCGGCAGAAGATGTTTGCTGGCGTCACCGTTCTGGCTAACGCGGTAAAAGTGACCCTGGGTCCCAAAGGC
>Ga0316201_10000009_pt1 | contig 87478 bp, 76 predicted proteins | sample CS6wburrow_MG_FD_204516 | JGI IMG/M metagenome (GOLD analysis project Ga0316201, IMG submission 204516) | Coastal sediment microbial communities from Delaware Bay, Delaware, United States - CS-6 worm burrow | ecosystem: Environmental > Aquatic > Marine > Coastal > Sediment | place: USA...
TGTTGAACGGGTTCTGAAAAACTTCGAAGTGCCTGAAAACACCTCCGTCTATTCTCTGGACATCTCAACGGACGGCAGCATCTGGTATGGGGCCGACGAGGTTGGCCTGGTGCAGCTCATACCGCAACCAAATGGAGAATATGAGCAAAAGCTGATTGGCAGCGATTCGCAGACTGACGAGCTGGCGTACGAATTTGTTCACCTAAGGCCAGGCGAAAAGGGAGGCTACGAGGAAGTTGTGCTTGACCCGAAAGCCGGACTACCCAAGCGTCTCTTCAATCACATTAACCTGACCGGGCCCAACTCCGCATGGATAGCAACGGAGGAAGGAGGGCTTTATTACTTCGATGGTCGTCGATTTACCGATTATGGAGAAGTAACACCGCTCGCGGATCAAACTGTTTACCTTGTTCATCCACTGGACAATGGCAGTGTCGTCGTCGGCGGTGAACAGGGTCTGTATCAATTCGTCCCCGGCGTTCCCGGTGTTGCTCATTACAACCAGCAAGCAGGCTTTATTGGGACCGAAACCAACGTACACGCAACATTTGTCGACGGGACCGGTGCGTTGTGGATTGGAACTGTTGACGGCGCCACGCGAATGGATGTCTCACAGCCAATGCCGCGCCTGATTGATCCCACACCGACGATTGTCGCGGTTGAGACCCAACTTAACGGCAAACGGATACGTCAAGCCGAAGAAATCGATCCAAGAGAACTTGGGGCGCGTGTCGAATTTGCAGCAATCTCCCTGCTAAGCCCTCGAGGTATGCAGTACAGCTACAAGCTGGACGGAATCGATGCCGATTGGGGGTCGCCAACAACCAGTCGGTCCGTCAGCTATCCAAGAATTCCGCCTGGCTCCTATGAGTTTATGGTTCGTGCCCGTCACCCCGGTAGCGAGTGGAGTGCTGACGTTGCGAGCTACAGCTTTACCGTGCTGCCATTTTTCTGGCAGCAGCCCTGGTTTATTCTCGCATTGTTCATTGTCGCTGTGCTGCTATTGCGGGCATTCATGGCCTATCGAACGCGAAATATTCAGTGGCTAAACGATACATTGCGGGCCCAGGTTGAGGAGCGAACTCAGTCAATTGAAAAGGCCCGACAGGAACTCGAGGTCAGCAACGAACGACTGTCGAGAGAGGTTGATGCGAGAAACGAGGTTGAGACTCGATTCCTGAACGCCTTCGAAAACGCTCCGATTGGCATGGGACTACTCGATGCCGATGGTGTCCTTTTCGACGCGAATCCAGCCCTCAAGAACATGTTCTGGCCGGCACTGTTGAACCGGAGGTTTGCAGATGCAGTCAGCGACGACGACCGCGAAATCTTCGAAGAGCAATATGAAATAGTCGTCAAGTCCGAGCTCTCCAGTCTGCACCAGGAGCTGACATGCATCGGGCCAGCGGGAGAGGAAATTCGCGCAAGACTGAATCTCTCGGTTGTGGCTTCCGAAACCGGTGAATTCCTTTACAGCGTGTTGCAGGTTCAGGACATCACCGAATCAATGAAGTTGACGGTGCAGTTGGAATACCAGGCTAGCTACGATGAGCTAACGGGTCTGCTAAACAGGCGTGCCTTTGAAGCGCAACTTGAGCGAGCCTGGGAGGGCGGTCAGAAGCATGAGAAGAAGAGTTATCTCATGTTCATGGATCTCGACCAGTTCAAGGTCGTTAACGACACATCGGGTCACACCGCTGGCGACCAATTACTGCGTGCAGTAAGCGAAATTCTGAATGACAGTGTGCGAAATGATGACATCGTCGGTCGGCTGGGCGGCGACGAATTCGCCATTATTTTGTGGGAATGTCCAGCCGATGTCGCCCGTCGGGTCGCCGAGTCTATTCGTCAAAGCATTGAGGACTTCCGGTTCCACTGGGACGTGGAGACCTATCGCATAGGAGTCAGCATTGGTCTCTTGCCGATTGACCCTGAGGTTGGCGACATCAGTGAACTGCAGCAGCTCGCTGACGCCGCTTGTTACGCGGCCAAAGAGGCTGGCCGAAATCGAGTGCATATGGTTTCCGGAGAAAAGGACTCTGCGCGCGCTCATCAGGGCCAGGTTCGCTGGGTCCAACGACTTCGCGAGGCGATGGATAAGAATCGATTCGCGATTTACGCACAACCGATCAAAGCAATGAATGAAGACGCGGATGAGCGCGAGAGTCTCGAAATCCTTCTACGCTTGAGGGATCCTGAGACCCGCAAGCTAATCCCTCCCGGTGCTTTCCTGCCGGCGGCCGAACGCTACGGCATGAGCATCGAGCTCGACAAGTGGGTAATTACCAGCCTCTTCAATATGCTCTTCGTGCACCACGCGTTTGAGGCAATACATCGAAAATACTGGATCAATCTTTCGGGCAGCAGCGTCGGCGACAGGCGTTTCGCCGAGTTTCTTAAAGATGCGGTATCGAGGTCACCCTTACCACCAGGGACTATCAACTTCGAAATTACCGAGACTGCCGTTATCAGGAATATCGCCGAGGCAAACGAACTGATTACCTCGTTACGCGAAATGGGCTGCCAGTTCGCACTTGATGACTTTGGTAGTGGCCTGTCGTCATTTACCTATCTGAAGAATTTGCCGGTAGACATAGTAAAGATAGACGGGAGTTTTGTCCGAGATCTTCTGCAGGACAATACCGATCGAATTTTTGTGAAGTCAATTATTGACATTGCGCACACGCTCAATATCAAAGCCGTTGCCGAGTTTGTTGAGAACGAAGAGACGCTCGAAGCACTACGCGAACTTGGCGCCGATTATTATCAAGGCTTTCTGTCTGGACGGCCTTTCGTATTTGCACCGAGATTTCCGAAAGTTGCCGAGACTGATACCGAAAGCAACAGCATTAATGCCAAAGCAGGTTGAGGGAGAAAAATGATTGCCGTAACCGATACATCAAACACGTCTGTCGATTTGGCCAAGGCGGTGACTACATTGCCGCCGTTGCCAGCCACTGCGCAGCAAATACTCACCTGTTTCGGCGACGAGTTCATCGATGTGGAGCGGGTAGCGGCGGTCGTGGAAGGCGATGCCGGGATTTGCGCGAAGCTGCTCGGGCTCGCGAATTCGGCGTACTTCGGTCTCTCGGAGCCTGTCAACGATATGAGCGAGGCGATTTCCCGTGTTCTAGGTGTCGATACAGTGCGCTCGCTGGTATTGGCAATGGCGATTCAACATACCTTTAACAGTAAAAATTGCTCGGCTTTCGACGTAGAACGATTCTGGCGTGTCTCGCTGTTAACGGCTGAATGCTGCAAGAAGATTGCGGCTTGCGACGAATTGGCTGAAGACCCGGAGCGTGACCTGGCGTATTCAGCAGGCCTTTGTCACAACCTCGGCCTCATGGCGTTGACGCATATAGAGCCAGATCGAAGCTGCCAGGTATTGATGCACAACGATGAGGACGTCAAAGCCGGGAGTCTTTCCCATTGGCTCTTTGAGGAGTTCCAGTCGAACCACAAGATGATGACCGCCGAACTCGCCCGGCTTTGGTCGCTGCCAGCCCCTATGGTTGCGGCGTATCACTACCGAGCATTTCCAGAAACGCAATGTGACGATCGGCTCGGCCTGGTCGTTACAGCGGCAGTAGCTGCGGTACAGAATTCTGCGCTGCCAAATGAGCTGCATGCCGATCTTTCGCCCTGGTCCGAATTGCTCGGGCTGTCGGCGGAGGAGATTCAACGCTTGGCGGTTGTTGGCGACCGGGAGAAAGATCGAGTCCAGTCGCTTGCCGGAAGACTTACACATTGATTTGTACGAATTGTACCGACCATTGCCCACGCAACTTATCTCGGTGCGCAAAACGGGTTCCCAGGAGAATTCCCATGATTAGCACGACAACGCCGATGACAACGCCGCTACTGCGGCTGAAGATAGTGGCAGTGCCGCTACTGCTTTCTTTACTTGGCGTGGGCAACGTACAAGCCGAGGAGATGGACGGTGGCGATCTTGCGGATCTCAGTCTCGATGAGTTGCTGAGTACCGAGATAACTACCCTGTCGCGAAAAGCCGAGAATCTGGGCAGCGCGCCTGCTGCCGTGCACGTGATTTCTCAGTCTGACATCAGGCGTTCAGGGGCGCGTTCAATCGCTGAGCTGTTGCGCATGGTGCCGGGCATGCAGGTCGCGCAAATTGATGGCAACAAATGGGCGGTCACATCGCGTGGCGCCAACGGCCGATTTGCGAACAAGTTGCTCGTCCTCATGGATGGCCGGACGCTGTATAACCCGATGTTGTCGGGTGTTCAATGGGACGTTCAGGATACAGATATTGCCGCCATCGAACGCATTGAGGTTATTCGGGGACCTGGTGCGACGATGTGGGGCTCGAATGCTGTGAACGGAATAGTCAACATCATAACCAAGCACTCGGCTGACACGAAGGGTGGAAATATTAGTGTAGCGGGCGGCATGGATGGCTACGAAACGACCGTCCGATATGGTGCAGAAGCCGGGGATTCTGCGTTCCGCGTCTTCGGCAAGGTCTTTGATCGTGATGGCAACGTCAATATGCTTGGCCTCGACACCGAGGACTATTCGGAGATGCTGCGTTTTGGTGGTCGCTATGACTGGGACGGCAACGAAGACAGCGAGTTCACGCTTTCTTTCGAGACCTACAGTGGCGAGTCTGGGGAGTACCGAATAAGCCGCTCGCTTGTCCCTCCGTATGAGTCAATTTCCGACACATTCACCGAGATATCAGGTTCGTTTCTGATGGGGACCTGGTCACGTGACTTTAGCGAAGACTCCGGGCTGCAGGTTCGCGCCTACTACGACGCACATGAGCGCAATGTGCCGACCTATACCGAAGACTCTGAGACGTTCGATATTGACATTCAACATAGCTATGCGGCCGGAGAGAATCACAATCTTATCTGGGGCGTGAGTTATCGCAAGAGTTCGGACGAGACGACTGATACGTTCGAGATTGCCATATTACCGGCGACCGACACTCGCGACCGTATCAGTGCCTTCATACAGGACGAGATCGGACTGCTGGACGGCAGGGTGCGATTGATTTTCGGAAGTAAGTTCGAGCATAGCCAACTCAGTGACGAAGATATCGAAATCGAGCCCAGCGTACGCCTCTCGGTCGCCGTAGCGGACAACCAGACAGTGTGGGCGAGTGTTTCGCGAGCTGTGCGAATGCCCTCACGCGGCGAAAAGGGCGGCCTCGTTACTACTTCAATATTACCGCCGGGTCAGCCCGACTTTCCACTGCCGGTGCCCACCGTAGTACTCATAAATGGTAATCCGGACATGCTGTCCGAGAATATCTTCGCTGTCGAGGCCGGCTACCGACTTCGTAACCGTGGCTTCCTTTTGGATGCTGCCGTGTTCTACAACCAGTTCTCGGATCTCCGCAGCCTCTCTTTCGGTGGACCAACGTGCGAGCCGAGTGGCGCGTCACCGCTATTGGATCCCGCCTGCCTGTTTACGTCGACACATGTGGTGCAGCCGCTGTTGATCGGGAATGAGGACGGCTATGACGCGATGGGCGTCGAATTGTGGGTGTCGAAACAAGTATCAGAGCGCTGGCGCCTGCAGGGTGGCTATACCTACTTTCGTACAACAGAGTCCGCCTCTGGCACTGCGCTTCAACTTGGGGTCGTAGAGGACAGCCCGGACCATCAGTTATCGCTTCGATCGTCGACCGATATCAACGACAGCCTGGAGTTCGACGTCATGCTGCGCTGGGTCGACGAGCTGAAAGCTCAGCAGATCGACGCCTACACGGCGCTCGATCTGCGCCTTGCCTGGGCGCCATTACCGTCGCTAAGCGTCGCAGCCGTCGCCAAGAATCTGATTGCGGGCGATCACTTGGAGTTCATGTCGGAGCTAATCGATCTGGCGCCAGTGCAGGTGGAATCATCCGGATTTGTCGAGCTCCGCTGGCAGTTTCAATAGTCGTCCCACGAATCATACGGAACGAAGACTCGCAACGATGCTAAAACGGAATTCAATCAGTTTCCCGACCCTGCTCGCAGTAGTGCTCATGCTGGCATGGGGGAATACTGTTGTCGCGGATTCGGCGGCAGAAATTTCCGTGAAAGCGGCAATAGCGCACAAGATTGCGAAGTTTGTGTCCTGGCCGGATTCTCGCTTCGAAGGCAGTGACAACCCTCTGCGCTTCTGCATTCTCGGCGACCCGATGGTCCTGCAAGCCTTCGAGAAGCTGAGTGACCGTTCGATCCATGGCCGCCCGATGTCTGTAATGCTGGCCCCGGATCCCGCAACTGTTGCGACCTCCTGTGATGTACTTTACCTGGATCGTGATCAGCAGCAGAGCGCAGAAGTCTGGATTGAGTCGGTATCCGGGCAACCAGTGCTTACGTTTGGGGAGGCGGGCGAGTATGGCGGCGACGGCAGTATCGTCACGATGACGGTGAGGCGCAACAAGGTACGGTTCTCCATTGACCTGGACGCTAATAAAGATACCGGTCTACGTATAAGCGCACAGCTGCTGCAACTAGCCACCACCGTTGATGGGTCAGGAGGCTAGACGATGAGCAAGTTCATCTTCAGCGACTTACCCATCACCAAGAAACTCATGTGGATCATGCATGGGGCAACGCTGCTGGCCGTTCTGTTCGCATCCGCGTTCTTCGGCGCTTCGGAGGCCTTCAGCTACAGGAAAGCAACACTGGATCAGATCGCCACGCTTGGTGGGGTGATTGGCACCAACAGTACCGCGGCGATTACGTTCGAAGACAGCGACCTCGCGAACCAGGTATTGGAGTCCTTGACTGCGAACCAGGCAGTCATGTCGGCAAGCATATTTCTGCCTTCCGGGGAATTATTCTCGACGTATGTCGCCTCCAACGCCACGCAGGCGACGGCTGGTCCTGTAACGGACGGAATCGAGAGTTTGTTGGAAGCGGCGACCGCCTCAGGTATCGAAAAGCAGAAGTTCGCAGGTTTAAAGTATCTCGATGTGGTAAGTCCAATTCTCTTCGATGCCGAGGTCATCGGCTACCTGCATTTGCGGACCTCGCTGGGCGCCTTCGTATCGACGTTGCAACGAATTGCCGTCGTCGCATTTATTGTCATGCTGCTGGCGGTTTTCGTGGCATATATACTCTCTTCGCGATTGCAGTCCGCGGTGTCTTTCCCAATCTTGCACCTGTCAGGTCTCATGAGGCGTGTCAGCGAGGATCAGGACTATTCTCTCAGGGCAAAGCCAAGCTCCGGTGATGAAATAGGCGCGTTGATGGTGGGCTTTAACGACATGTTGGAGCAGATCAATCTGCGCGATGAGAAACTCGCATTCGCCAACCAGGAATTGTCAGAAGCATTCGATGAAACGCTTCGTGCCAAGGAGTCTGCAGAGCTGGCGAGTAGCGCGAAAAGCAATTTCCTCGCACGCATGAGCCATGAAATCCGAACTCCGATGAATGGAGTTCTCGGAATGACGGAGTTGCTCCTATCGTCTGACCTGGCGGGCAGCAAGCGTAAATTTGCCGAGACGATTCAACAGTCCGGCGAGTCGCTGCTGGCCGTTATCAATGACATTCTTGATTTTTCCAAGGTCGAGGCCGGCAAGTTGACACTGGAGGCATCCGATTTCGACGTCTGTGAAACCGTTGAGGGGATCGTCGATCTTCTGTATACGCGTGCACAGCAGAAAGGCGTCGGACTCATTGGGGCGATCAGTCCTGACGTTACCTCTTTGGTCCACGGTGATGCAATTCGCCTGCGGCAGGTTTTGATGAACCTGGTTGGTAATGCCGTGAAATTCACAACTGCAGGTGACATTATTGTCGGCCTTCGCCAGCAAAGATCTGCGTCTGGCGAGCCGGAGCTTCACTTCTTCGTCAGAGACTCTGGTATTGGCATCGCGCCGCAGCAGCTTGGCCTGATTTTTGACAGCTTCGCCCAAGCCGACATATCAACAACGCGACAATACGGTGGCACGGGTCTCGGATTGGCTATATCCAAACAACTCGTCGAATTGATGGGCGGCAATATCACCGTAAAAAGCGAGGTGGGCAAGGGATCGATATTCAGCTTTAGTATTCCGTTAATCGAGGCACAAAGCGCCGATGGTCCCACCCCACGTCACTATGATCCGCTAATTGGTATTCGTGTACTGGTCGTTGATGACAACAAGATCAACCGACATGTTTTTCAACAGCAGCTTTGCGCCTGGCAGGCTGAAGTTCAAACGGCCGATAGTGCCGCGGCTGCAATAACGTTATTGGAGGCAGCGGCTGAGCGCGCTGAAAGGTTCGACGTCGTTCTGCTGGATTTCTTCATGCCGAATACTGATGGCATGGAGCTGGCGGCGAGCATCAGATCTCGTCCGGACTTTGGTAAACCTGGGCTCCTGATGCTGAGTTCAGCGGTCTCCGATTCAGTGCCGCAGCGCCCGGAAGCCGCGTGTATCGACATGTACCTGCCGAAGCCCGTGCGGCGAGCAGTTCTGCATGAAGCTCTCTCAGCGGTGCTGCAGGGCGGGGCGGTTGAAGAATTCGGCACAACTTCGCCCATTAGCGACGATGCCACCGACGACATTGTCTTTAATCTGTCGGCTCTGCTCGTCGAGGATATTCCAATCAACATGCAGGTGGCGAGGCTTATGCTCAACAGCGTTGGCTTTGAGGTGGCGGAGGCGACCAATGGCCAGGAGGCACTCGAGAGTATCGCGAGAAACCAGCCTGACATCGTCTTCATGGATTGCCAGATGCCGGTCATGGACGGTTATTCAGCGTCTCGTGCGCAACGTGTTCGAGAGGCCAGGACCGGGTCGCCGCGTGTACCTATCGTAGCGCTGACCGCAAATGCTTTGGCGGAGGATCGTCAGAAGTGCCTTGATGCCGGCATGGACGATTTCGTCAGCAAGCCGTTCCGCAAGGAAGACCTGATTGCGGTGGTGCAGCGAATTACTGGTGAACCGGGTACATCTCGACCCGTCCAGTCAGGGGCGGCCGAAGTAACCGCAGCGCCTGCCAATGACGAAAACGCCGGAGCACCCGCCGAGCAGATTTCCTTGCATGATGAGCCGGCTATCGACAAGCGCTCGCTTGAGCAGATCAATGACCTCGACCCCAATAAGAACGGTGAGCTGCTGAACAACATTATCGACACGTACTGCGAGAACGCGGAGGTGCTGATGGGTGAGCTGATGCAAGCTGCAAAAGATGAAAACCTGGACGCAGCCGTACGAGCAGCGCACTCGTTAAAGTCGTCGAGTGCCAACGTCGGTGCGCAGCGACTGGCTGCTCTCTGCCGCTCCATGGAGAACCACGGACGCAATGGCGACATTTCGACCGTTCTGAATAACATCGATCCGGCCTGGAAAGAGTATCAGACTGCAATCGATGAGCTGGTCGCAAACAAAAGGGAGGTTGCGGCGTGAGCGAAATTCACACAACGCGAGAGCTGGTGGTCATAGCTGATGATGATCCAACGATCAGAGTGCTGATGAAGACAGCGCTTGTGAAGGACGGTTTCGAAGTCATTGACGTCGAGAATGGCGCCTTGGCCTGTGCCGCTTTTGCAGAACGGCAGCCGGTATTGGTGTTGCTTGATGTCGAAATGCCGGTTCAGGATGGCTTTTCTGCCTGTGCACAGATCCGGCGACTGCCAGGTGGAGATAGTATACCGATCGTCATGGCGACTGGCCGTGACGATATCGAGGCCGTCGATGAGGCTTATCGGGCGGGAGCAACCGATTTCATTCCGAAACCCATCAATTGGCCAATTTTCAGCCATCGCGTGCAGTACATCTTAAGAGCCAGCCGCGACTACCGCGCTATGCTCAGGGTCGAGGCGAAGAACAAGGTCCTTCTGAATGCGATTCCGGATACATTTGTCGTGCTCGAGAATGACGACAGTGTCAGTGACTTTATCCCCGGAAAGTTTGAACATCCGCTCGTACATCAGGACGTTGAGGTGAAGAGCCTCGCCGATTTCCTGCCCAGCAAAGTTGACAAAGCATGGCGTGAGACCCGTCGCTTCGTCGATGCCAAAAATCGCCCCGCGCGAATCGAATTTGCGGTCAGTCATGGCGAGGATAATCCGAGTTACTATGAGGCGCGCTTTGTTCCGTATGTGGATGGCCGGACACTTGTACTGGTTTCCGAGATTACGGACCGAAAGCTCGCCGAAAAACGAATCCGCAGGCTGGCGTTCTTCGATACTCTGACGGGATTACCGAATCGGCAGTCATTTCGCCTGCAGCTCGGTGGAATGATGGAGGAGGCAACAGATTCCGGCACCAAGATCGCCGTACTGTATATCGATCTCGATAACTTCAAACGCATAAACGATACGCTGGGACATACTGTCGGCGACGGCGTTATCAACGCGATTGCCGAACGCCTCTCCGGTTCCGTGCGAGGCAGCGGCCATGGAGCGACCGTTGACGATAAGCCAGTTGGCGTTGCACGATTGGGCGGTGATGAATTTGCCTGTGCTATCAGTTCGTTCACTGATCAAGACGTCGCCGGTTCGATTGCCGAAAGGGTTGGCGAACAATTGCGCAAGCCGGTGCTCTATCAGGGGCACGAGTTTGTTGTAACTTCCAGCATCGGTATTTCCATTTACCCCGATGATGCGGACAACGTCGAGGACCTCCTGAAAAATGCAGACGTCGCCATGTACCAGGCGAAAGATGCCGGCAGAGACAGCGTACGCTTCTACTCCGGTACACTCGCAGTACGTTCCTTGCACGGACTGGCCTTGGAGAACGATCTTCGAAGAGCACTCGAAAATGATGAGCTTGAGTTGTTCTACCAGCCCAAAATTGATCTTGCCACCGGCCAGCTGGTAGGCGCTGAGGCGCTGGCGCGCTGGCAAAACGAAGAGGGCGAGTTCATTCCTCCCGCCGTTTTCATTCCGATGGCTGAGAAGTCAGGGCAGATCGTACAACTCGGTGATTGGGTTCTTCGGACAGCGTGCCAGCAAGCCAGAGAATGGCAACAGCAGACCGGCCTTGCAACGCGAATCGCAGTGAATATTTCGAGCCAGCAATTCTATCAGAGCAACTTGCAGGACACGGTAATGAAAGCACTGTTCGAAGCAGGCGCCAAGCCCAGCTTGCTTCAACTCGAACTCACAGAGAGTATCTTGATGCGCGATGTGGACAAGACGATCGCGACATTGGATTACCTGAAGAGCACTGGTATTACCCTGGCAATGGACGACTTTGGCACAGGCTACTCATCACTCAGTTATCTGCGACGTTTTCCCATAGATGCATTGAAGATCGACCGTTCTTTCGTGGTCGATATTGAGCGCAGCGATCATGGTGCGGCGATTTGTGCGGCAATCGTGGCTATGTCAAAACAGTTGGGACTGACGGTAATAGCGGAAGGCGTGGAGAATACGGAGCAGGTTGAGTTTCTGCGCTCCCATGGTTGCGATGAGATTCAGGGCTACTTGATCAGCAAGCCGATTGCTGCAAAGGATTTCCAGGAGAAATTCCTGGCGAGTGCCAGCTCGGCCGTGGTTCTGGAACAACTCAAGTAAGCGACATCGACGGTCACTGATAGCCGCGGGCTTGAAGCTGAAAGAGATGCGCGTATTGACCGCCTTCAGCCAGCAAGCTGTCATGATTGCCGCGCTCCAGAATTTTGCCATTGTGTATCACAATGATCTGCTCAGCGGCACGAACCGTTGAAAAGCGGTGCGAGATAAGTATGGTCATCTTGGTCTTGCTTGCGGTTCGAAAGTGCTCGAACACGGCAGCCTCTGACGAAGCGTCCATCGCCGCGGTCGGCTCGTCGAGCACGAGAATATCGGCTTCCGATCGCATGAAGGCCCGCGACAGAGCGATCTTCTGCCACTGTCCTCCCGACAGTTCGCGCCCATCCTTGAACCAGCGACCGAGCTGTGTCTGATAACCCTCCGGCATATCGTCAATGAACGGCGCGGCCATGCCCGTTTCAGCCGCGACCCGCCATCGTTCCTGGTCATCAATGTGCCGAACGTCGCCTGCGCCAATATTTTCACCAACGGAAAACTGGTAGCGACCGAAATCCTGGAAGATCACGCCGATTCTCCGGCGCAGCGCTTCAACGTCCCATTTGCTCAGATCAAGTCCGTCGAGGAATATCCGGCCTCCGGTCGGCTCATAAAGGCGCGTCAGCAACTTGATGAGGGTGGTCTTTCCGGATCCGTTCTCGCCTACGAGTGCGAGGCTTTCTCCGGGGCGCACCTGCAGGCTAATGTTGCTTAGCGCTTCTTGACTGGCGCCAGGATAGCGGAAAGATACATCTTGAAATTCGAGGCCCTGCTCGGGTTTCGGGCCGTGCACCGCCTCACCCTGCGTGGTGCGGACGGGTTGCTCGAGATATTCATAGAGATTCGACAGGTAAAGATTGTCCTCGTACATGCCGCTTATCGAAGTCAGGATAGCCGCAACCGCCGACTGTCCCTGGCGAAAAAGAACCAGGTACATCGTCATGGCCCCGAGCGTGATGGCCCCGGTAATTGTGGTTATCACAATCCAGGCATAGGCGGCATACAAGGCTGCGGTGGAGATCAGGCCAAGAATAAAACCCCATCCGTCTCGCCGCAAAGTCAGTCGGCGATCCTCAACGAAGAGTTTCTTGAAGATGTCCCTGTAACGCTGCAGGAGTCGAGGACCGAGCTGAAAGAGCTTGACCTCTTTCACTCCGTCCTCTCGCGCAATTACCGTTTCCAGGTACATTTGCATTCGCGTTTCTGGTGATCGCCAGCGAAACAACCGAAACGCGTCGCCCGAAAATTTGGCTTCTGCGAAGAACGACGGTAAGCCTGCGCCAATGAGAATCACGACGGCCCAGGGCGAGAATGCCAGCAACAGAACCGCATAGCTTGTCAGCGATATCGCATTTTGCACCAGCCCGAACGTCCGGGTAACCAGGCTCAGCGGCCTGCTGGAAGCTTCGCGCCGTGCCTGCGTGAGCTTGTCATAAAACTCCGAATCCTCGAAGTGCGTTAGCTCCAGCGTCATGGCTTTTTCAAGAATCATAACGTTGACACGTTGGCCGAGCAGGGCTCGCAACAGCGACTGGCTCGCCGAGATACCGCGCTGTGCGGCGGCGACCACCGTAACCACCAGTGCCTCGAGAATAACCAGCTTGATTACACCCCTCGTATCCGGCTTGTCGGACTGGGTTGCGGCGACAACACCGTCGACAATGAGCTGTCCGATATAGGCGATAGCAGCAGGCAGGATCCCCGCGGTCAGCGTCAGGAGTGCCAAGGTGATAGTTAGCGGTCGGCTCGTCGTCCAGACCAGTTCGATGGCTCGGCTGCTGTAGCCGAATACACCCAGGCTGCGGCTCAGCAGGCCGACAGAATTATTCGATGCGTCAGGCATCAGCAGGCTTCAGGGTATGGGGGAGTTTGATCGGGCTATCCGGGTCCGTACTTATTCAACTAGAATACTGGAAACCGGGAGCATGTCCATGAAGCCTAGCCTCACTATCCCCCCAATTCTGCTCACTTGCCTGCTGGCCGGAGTATTTTCGGTGCAGGTAGCCGCCGCCGACCGAGATGATCTGAACCTGCTGCTGAGCGAGTTTCTCGCTGCTGTGCACGAGGAGGCCGCGCATCAGAAATTCTGGGCGGACGATCTTGTCTATACGTCATCAAATGGCACGCGCTTTGGTAAATCGGAAATCCTGGCTGGATTTGCTGAGCCGTCAGACGAGCCTCCTGCTGTGAGCTACTCTGCCGCGGATATTGATATTCGCATCTTCGGCGTTGCCGCCATCGTCGCATTCAAGCTTGTTGGCCAACCATCCGACGGGTCTGCTGTTCTTGAGTATTTCAATACCGGTACGTTCCTGAAGCGAGAAGGCCGCTGGCAAGTAGTTGCGTGGCAGGCGACATTGATTCCGCCGGCGCCTTCGAGCGCGGACTGAAGATACGGTCAGGCTGAATTCGGCTCGCCGGCTGGCTGAATCGCCGCCGCAGCAACATCAGTAATACCCCTGATGTGCCTAACGGGCACCGTGACTATGATTATCGACAATCATGACTACCAAAGATCTGACACAGCGCGCCGACCTGACGCGCCACGGCCGAGGTACGGGAGCGCTGCGCACGCAGCGCCCTGATTACGTCGATTTCCTTCCACCCTGCAACGATGCGTGCCCGGCCGGCGAGAATATCCAGGCCTGGCTGGCGTTGGCGCAAGCCGGTGACTACGAAGCCGCGTGGCGCGAACTCGTAGCGAACAACCCGATGCCCTCGATCCATGGCCGCGTTTGTTATCACCCTTGCGAAGACGTCTGCAACCGGGCGTTCACTGACAGTTCGGTCAGTATCCATGCGGTCGAACGTTTTCTCGGTGATCTGGCCCTGGAAAAGGACTGGCAATTCGACAAACCCGGCACTAGCAGCGGCAAGAAAATACTCATCGTAGGGGCGGGGCCAAGCGGGCTGTCCGCTGCCTATCACCTGGTACGTTTGGGACACTCCGTCGAAATACGCGAGGCAGGCCCGCTCGCCGGCGGCATGATTCACTTCGGCATTCCTGCGTATCGAATGCCACGCGATGAGCTGAAAGCGGAGATCAAACGCATAGAAAACCTCGGTGTGAAAATCACACTCAACCATCGTGTAGACGATGTGCTCGCCGAGAAAGAGGAGGGAGGCTTTGACGCTGTATTCGTTGCCGTCGGTGCTCATATCAGCAAGAAGATCGAGATCCCGAACCGGGATGCGGGCAAGATTCTCGACGCCGTCAGCTTCCTGAGCCAGGCGAACGAAGGTGAGCCACCCAAGCTTGGCCGACGAGTTGCGATCTATGGTGGTGGCAATACCGCAATGGATGCCGCTCGCACCGCTAAACGCCTGGGTGCGACCGAGACGATGATAATTTACCGTCGCGATCGCAGCAGCATGCCCGCTCACGACTTCGAAGCGGACGAGGCCATTGAAGAGGGCATAAAAATCAACTGGCTGCGGACCATCAAGGAAATTGATAAGTCGACGTTCAAAGTCGAGATCATGGAGCTTGACGAGAATGGCCGTCCTCAACCAACAGGAGAATTTGAGGAACTGGAGGCGGACTCGCTGATACTTGCGGTTGGTCAGGACACTGACACTGCTTTTCTCGAATCCGTCCCGGGTATCGAGTTCGAATGGGACCATACGGTTGTGGTCGATGCCAATATGATGACCGGCCATGCAGGCATCTTCGCAGGTGGCGATATGGTGCCGAGTGATCGGTCAGTGACTATTGCAGTGGGGCATGGCAAACACGCCGCGCGCCATATTGATGCCTACCTCAACGACTCGGTATATCGTCGTGGACCCAGGCACGAGATCATCGGTTACGAGCGCCTGCATCTTTGGTACCGCACTCATGCGCCGCAGGTTGAACAGGACCGCATACCGGCCGACCGCCGTGGGCAGGATTTCGAAGAGATACTGCAGAACCTGTCTGAGCCCGAGGCGCAATTTGAGGCGAAACGGTGCCTCTCCTGCGGCAACTGCTTCGAGTGTGACGGCTGCTACGGGGCATGTCCGCAGGATGCGATCATCAAGCTCGGACCCGGCAAGCGCTACAAGTTTGACTTCGACAAATGCACCGGGTGCGCAGTGTGCTTCGAACAATGCCCGTGCCACGCGATAGAGATGATAGATGAACCGAATGCCGAGGGAGTTGAGGCATGAGCGAAAAACGTGCGCTCGAGGGCAACGAGGCTGTAGCTCGGGTTGCCTACTCGGTCAGCGAAATTTTTTCCATTTATCCGATCACGCCGTCGACGCCGATGGCGGAGCAAGCCGACGTCTGGTCGGCCGCGCGTAAGAAAAATATCTGGGGCCGCGTGCCCGACATTATCGAGATGCAGAGCGAAGGCGGTGCCGCAGGAACAGCGCATGGCGCGTTGCAGACTGGCGCGCTGACGACGACGTTCACCGCATCACAGGGCCTGATGTTGATGCTGCCCAACATGTACAAGATTGCGGGCGAACTGACGTCGGCAGTGTTTCATGTTGCTGCACGCTCACTCGCGGCGCAGGCACTGTCGATATTCGGTGACCACCAGGACGTCATGGCGGCGCGGACGACCGGATTCGGCCAGCTGGCGGCCTCCTCGGTCCAGGCGGCACAGGATTTGGCGCTGGTCGCACATTCGGCGACGCTCGAGGCGCGCGTGCCGTTTATTCATTTTTTCGACGGCTTCCGGACTTCGCACGAAGTCAGCAAGATTGATCTATTGGGTGAAGAACAAATACGCGCGATGATGGACAACGAGCTGGTCTACGCGCATCGAAGTCGGGCGCTGAATCCGGATAACCCGTTTATCCGCGGCACGGCGCAGAATCCTGACGTCTATTTCCAGGGGCGTGAGAGCGTCAACAGATTTTATGACGAGACGCCCGCGATCGTGCAAAAGGCGATGGATCGTTTCGCCGCAGTAACGGGGCGGCGCTACAATCTGTTCGACTACCATGGCGATCCGGAGGCCGAGCGCGTAATCGTTCTCATGGGCTCCGGGGCTGAAACGGTGATGCAGACGATCGACGCGTTGCCCGAGAAGGGTCTAGGCATGATCAATGTTCGCATGTATCGGCCGTTTTCGAACAAGCACCTGCTTGCAGCGATTCCGGAGTCGGTTGAGAGAATTGCCGTTCTGGATCGCACCAAGGAGATCGGCGCGAGTGGTGAACCGCTATACCAGGACGTCGTCACCGTGCTGGCCGAAGCCGTTAGTGACGGCTCCAGAACGGCAATGCCAAAGGTGATTGGTGGCCGCTACGGGCTGTCCTCCAAGGAATTTACGCCGGCAATGGTTAAAGCGGTCTTCGACGAATTGAAGAAGGGTAAGCCGAAGAACCACTTTACGGTCGGCATCAATGATGATGTCACGCACACGAGCCTCGACTACGACACGTCATTTCAGATTGAAGATGCCAAAGCCACGCGGGCCTTGTTTTTTGGCCTGGGTGCTGACGGTACTGTCGGTGCGAACAAAAACAGTATCAAGATCATTGGTGAGAATACGGATTTGTTCTGCCAGGGCTATTTCGTCTATGACTCCAAAAAGTCCGGTTCGCGAACAGTGTCACACCTGCGTTTCGGGCCCGATCCTATTCACGCTCCGTATCTCATTCAGTCGGCAAACTTTATCGCGTGTCACCAATTCGACCAGGTTAACCGGATTGAAATACTAAGGGATGCGGCTGACGGCGCCGTATTTCTGCTGGATAGCCCGCACGGTGCCGATGAGGTTTGGGAGCATCTGCCACAGCCGGTTCAACAGACCATCATTGATCGCAACATAAGCTTCCACGTTATCGATGCGACTCGTGTGGCGCGAGAGGCGGGCATGGGCAAGCGAACTAACACGGTCATGCAGGCCTGCTTTTTCGCGTTGTCGGGAGTCTTGCCGCGTGACGAGGCGATAGAACAAATAAAGAAAGCAATTGAGAAGACCTACAAGTCCAAGGGCCAGGACGTTGTTGATAAGAACTTCGTCGCCGTGGATGCGGCGCTAGACCATCTCTATGAAGTAACTATCCCGGCTCTTGCGAGTAGCGAGCGACCGCTGGACAACGTCGTTCCCGATCATGCGCCACAGTTTGTACGCGAGGTCACCGCGCAGATGATGCGTGGGCACGGCGACGAGTTGCCCGTAAGCGCGATGCCTATCGATGGGACGTACCCGAGTGCAACGTCCCAGTACGAAAAGGGTAACGTTTCGGGCCGCGTTCCGCTGTGGGAACCCGACCTCTGTATTCAATGCGGCAACTGCTCTTTCGTTTGCCCACACAGTGTGATCCGCGCCAAGTTCTATCATGAGAGCTCGCTGGAGGCGGCGCCGGATAGCTTCCCATCAGCGCCTATCAGTGCCCGTGGCTTCCCTGAGACGCGATACTCACTGCAGGTCTATCTCGAAGACTGCACGGGCTGCACCTTATGCGTTGACGCGTGTCCGGTGAAGAGCCCGGACGATCCGGAACATCGCGCCATTAATATGACGGATAAAGCGCCAATCCTGGAGCAGGGCAAGGCGGACATCGAGTTTTTCGAGTCGCTGGCATTTAACGATCGCGCAGCGGTCGAGTTTTCCTCTGTTCGAGGCGCGCAGTTCCTGCAACCGCTTTTCGAATTTCCTGGCGCTTGTGCCGGTTGCGGCGAGACCCCTTATGTGAAGTTACTGTCACAATTATTTGGCCCGCGCCTGCTGGTCGCGAATGCCACGGGTTGCTCCTCTATTTACGGCGGTAACCTGCCTACGACGCCGTGGGCCAAGAATGCGGAGGGCAGCGGGCCGGCCTGGTCGAACTCACTGTTTGAAGATAACGCCGAGTTCGGGCTTGGCATGCGTATCGCGGCCGATCAGCACATGACGATCGCCAAGCAAATGGTCGCCGAGCTGTCGTCCGATATCGGTGAGGAACTGGCCGATCTGCTGGTCAACGGTGGCCAGCGTGTAGGCACTGAAATTCGCGCGCAGCGACGGCGTGTGAAGGAGCTCAAGGAACGCTTGCAGAAGGTCGCTGGCAGCAATGAGAAGGCAAAGGCGCTGCTGTCGATCATCGACCATTTAATACGGCGCAGTATCTGGCTCGTCGGCGGTGATGGCTGGGCCTACGACATTGGCTCTGGCGGGCTGGACCATGTGCTGGCTACGGGTCGCAATGTCAACGTACTCGTCATGGATACGGAGGTCTATTCGAACACCGGTGGCCAGATGTCCAAGGCGACACCGCTGGGCGCGTCTGCGAAGTTCGCAGCTGCCGGCAAGCGCATCGGCAAGAAGGATCTCGCGTTACAGGCAATTTCCAGTGGCAATGTATACGTTGCCCAGGTTGCGATGGGAGCAAACCCGCAGCAGACACTGCTCGCCATGCGCGAGGCGGAGGAATATGACGGACCTTCGTTGATCCTTGCGTACAGCCACTGTATTGCGCATGGCTATGATCTTAAGGATGGCCTCAAGCAACAACATCTTGCGACCGCGAGTGGTTACTGGCCGCTTATTCGTTACAACCCGGCATTGCGGGCGGCGGGCAGGAAACCGTTCGTTCTCGATTCAACGCGTCCGACTATTGCGCTGAGGGAATACGCTTACAACGAAAATCGTTACAAGGTGCTGGTCAAGACCAACCCGGAAGAGGCTGAGCGGATGATGCAGATGGCACAGGAAACGGTCAATCGGCGTTGGTATACCTACGAGCAAATGTCGAAGCAGGAGCCCGCGGAGTTCGAGCAGGCAGGGTAAAGGACAATCCGCACATAAAAAAAAGGGCGAGACCCAAAGGTCTCGCCCTCTCTTTCTAAACCGATTAGAGCTTAGACTGCAGTGATGTTCTCAGCCTGCGGACCTTTCTGGCCCTGCGTTACTGTGAACTCGACCTTCTGGCCTTCGGCCAGCGTCTTGAAGCCATCGCCAACAATATTGCTGAAATGTGCAAATACGTCGGGGCCGGATTCCTGCTCGATGAAGCCAAAGCCTTTAGCTTCGTTAAACCATTTAACGGTTCCTGTGGTAGTAGCCATGTTTTCTATTCCTATTTAAACAAAAGTAAATTTGGCCTCGAAAGGCCGGGTCGCGAGTTGATGCTTGTACTTATGAAAAACAGGACGAGGTACTACTAAAGCAACTTCGAAATGGAATACACAAATATCAGCCGATCAATCTAGCTCCGGGGAGTATATCTTCCGGCAGGCGCAAGTCAATCAATTTTCGTCGATATTTCAGAGACATCAGTCGCATATTTGCTCCATAAGTAGGCCAAAAATGCCAAATTCAGCCCGATTCCAAGCAGGCCGACCTCCGGGCCAAAAATTTGGGTCTCCTGTATCCCAAGCGCGCCAACCCTCTCGCCGAAGCCGAAAAACGGGTAATCGAGGCCGTTCCAGACTGCATGGCAAAGGCTGGCCGCGATCACAGAGCCTGAAATCAGGCGAATCGTGCCGAAAACCCCGCCGATAAGGGTGGCATTTATGAGGTAAATCGGTATTTCGTCCGCCGGAATATCGAAGCCTGTGTCGAGCGAAATCGCCGAAATGTGCCAGATGGTGAAGCCGAGTGTCGACCAGATCAGTACCTGCCGATCACTCTGTCCCGCTCGTTTCAGACTCGCCCACAGCCAGCCGCGGAAAAAGCCTTCTTCCGTCAGCAGAACCATCAAAACGCCGGTGGAACTCATCAATCCCACATTCGCAAAGGTCTTATTCCAGTCCGTGTTGCTCGTATCCACGGCCGCGGAAAGCAACGCGATCAACGCCGTCGCGCCGAGGACGATCACGGGATAGGACAGTGCAATACCGTAGAAGCGCGCCGGCCCCAGGACGAGGCCGATCTCAGCGCGTGAAAACCGCTGCAAAAGCCAGAAGCCCGCAGCGAGAGGCAACAGCGGCAAAGCACTGAACATCGAGTATCCGGTCGCGTCCATTGCCGTTGTTATTGCTATGGCAAGCGCGAGGCCTGATATGGCCGGCCACAAAGCACGATTCATGTTCATCTCCACAACTGCCCTGTTTGTTAGATACCTGTGGTCGGTCTTTGGATGCGAATGAGCCCTGGAGGAAGGCCCCGCGAGCGTGCCTGTAATACAATCCTCGCAGAATTCTATCGATTGATAGCAGACAAGGCAGACAAATGACAGATCGCAGGGAATTTCTTCAAGTGGCCGGTGCCGCAGCGATTGCCGGCACGTTGCCAGGCGTTGCCAGTGCCGCTGAGCGCAAACTGGCAGTGCGCCGGCTTCCCGGCAGGGATGAAAGCCTTGCTGTAGTGGGCCTTGGCAGATCACAGGCCTTCAGAAACGGTGACATCGACGTGTCGAAACGCCTTCTCGCTACCTTTTTTGATCACGGTGGTCGCTACGTCGACTGCGCGGGTGACGGGGCAAATCTTGTGGCGAGCCTCGCCGGAAGCCTTGGCCACAGGGATAGCGTATTCCTCGGCAGTTATTTCAGTGGCGAGTTTTCGACTCAGTCCGAAGCTGGTGCGATGCGATTGCGAGCGATCAATGGCGGCAAGCCGCTCGATCTGATGCACAGCTACCCGGAAGACGGTGTGCCTCATTGGGATGTTTTTAGAGCCTGGAAAGACGCCGGGCTGACTCGCTACATTGGCCTTGCTCGCCATAATGTTCGCCACTACGAGGCTATGATGAAGGTTATGGCTACGGGAACGATGGACTTTCTGCAGGTGAATCTCTCGCCGCTTGAGACGGAGGCGGAGGATCGCATTCTGCCCATGGCGATCGACGAAGGAATCGCCGTCACGATCAACCGACCGTTTATCAATGGCCGCTATTTTTCGATCGTCAAAGGACGGCAGCTGCCTGGCTGGGCCACTGAGTTTGACTGCACGAGCTGGGCGCAGTTTTCTATCAAGTACATCTTGTCGCACCCGGCTGTTTCGTGTGTGCTGACAGAGACGGCCAACCCAAAGCATCTGCTTGATAACCTCGGTGGCGGAATAGGGCGACTACCGACTCAGAAGACGAGAATTCGGATGCGCAATTTGATACGTGATTTCACCTGACGAAAATCGGTTTTCAGAAAACGTCGCTGATGAGCTTGATTTCCATTACAACGAAAATCGCAATTAGCAGTTTTTGAAACGCAGCCTCGGAAATCTTCCCCGCATACGCGATGCCGACACGCGTAAACACGAGCGTCGGCAGGAGCGCGATAGTGCCAAGGAGTAGCCGCTGCATCGTAAACAGCTCGGTGCTCGCCGCGGTGGTCAGCTGTGCGGCAGAAAAGGTGAGGAACGCGCAGGCGATCAAGAAAGCATAAGCCTCGGCGAAAACTTTGCGACCATGAAAGTAGGGCGCAACGATATGCGCTGAAACACCGGTCGCGCCCTGTAGTGTCCCACCAGTAAATCCCACCGCAACGGCACCGGCACCTTTTGCCTGAAACACGGACTGCAGAAAATTGCCGAATGCGAACTGCAAGAGATACAGTGCGAGCCACGCCGCGAGGGCCAGCTTTAGCCAGCGGTCGTCGACGGCGACCAGGGCGAAGGTTCCGAAAATTCCGCCAAGAAACCCTGCAACGAGAAACGGTATATGGGCGCGCAATAATCCCGCATAACGTCGGTGGCTGACGACGAGCCACAGGTTGGATCCGAAGGTTGGAATGATCATCAGCACGACCGCTAGTTCCACCGATGTGTAGGTGGCTATGACCGGCACCGCAATGAGGGGCAGCCCCAGACCGGTCATTCCCTTGATCAGCGCGCCGATCGAAATCGCCGCCAAAGCGACAAAAATCAGTCCTGCACCAAATGCACTAATGTCCAACGAGGCCTGCCTGATTCAGAGGGCGGTCGCGAGGTATCGTAATAGAAACGCAGCGCGATGTCCGGCAATGCTAGAATCGATTGCGGTGATATCGAGCATCGCTCTTCTATTAGGAGTCTAAATGAACATTGCAGGTAGTAGTCAGGCAATCGTGGTCAGCAATACCGAGACTATTCCCGGCCGCACCATCGTGGAGTTTTACGGTGTTGTCACCGGCAACACTGTCAGGGCCAAGCATGTCGGTCGAGATATCATGGCCGGCCTCAAGAACATCGTCGGTGGGGAGCTAAAGGGATACACGGAGCTGCTCCAGGATTCTCGCAACGAGGCCACTGACAGGATGATCGAACAAGCGGCTTCCATGGGGGCAAACGCAGTCGTCAACGTACGATTTGCGACCAGCTCCATTTCGCAGGGAGCCGCGGAGTTGTTTGCCTATGGTACGGCTGTGCGGGTCACCTGAAATGGAAGACATCTTTCAGAATTTCAGTTTGTTCTTTAACTACGCGTTGCCGTTGATCGTTCTAATGGCCGCCTACTTCATTGGTAGTACCATTGAGAAAAGGCACTTCGCGAGTATCCGGAAGCGCGAGGACGCGATTCATGGGTTTCCCGTCGTCTCATTCGACACCATGCCGGACGATTGGCACGCAGAGAACTCGAATCTCGTGACTGGCAGCATCGTTATATCCCTCGACTATTTCAAACGTGTGATCGCAGGGCTCCGCGGTCTGATTGGCGGGCGCATCAAGACCTATGAGCCGCTACTTGAGCGTGCGCGCCGCGAAGCGCTGTTGCGCATGACGGAGTCAGCGCGAAAGCAGGGTTTCGACGCCGTCTTCAATGTGCGACTCGAAACGTCGCGTCTTGCAAATGCAACGCGCGATGGCAAGGGCACAGCGGGCGTAGAGATGCTGGCGTTCGGTACCGCCGTGAAGCTTAAAGGCAGGCTCGGCTGACTCTGTCGTGAGATTTGTCGCGAGGAAACCGCGGGACGGTATCAACGTTAGCGATGTGCATCCGTTGGCTGAGGCCGGCACGCTGATCCTTGGCTTGACAGCAATCTTCATAGCCATCGCGCTGTTGCTGATTTTCCTGATTGAAGTCGTGCTGTACTTCGTGCCGGCCGAAACCGAGGCGAAGTTGTTCGCGGGGTGGCTGCCCGAGGATCTGACGGCGGTCAGCGAGGCGCATGACAACCGGGCTCAGTTGCAGGGCCTCGCCGATCGTCTGGCTGGCCACTGGGCGGAAGCGCCCTACGATTTTCGCGTTGAAATTGACGCCGCTGACACGGCCAACGCGATGGCGTTGCCGGGCGGGCTCATCATCGTCACTCAGGGATTGCTCGACCAGGTTGAGTCTGAGAACGAACTCGCGTTCGTCATCGGGCATGAACTCGGTCACTTCAAAAACCGCGATCACCTTCGCGCGCTCGGACGAGGCGTTGTCATTTCCTTGTTTTTTGCCGTGATAACCGGAAATGACGTAGCCGGTCTCGGCATAAAAGCGACCGATCTAACCCTGCGTGGTTTCAGCCGCGAGCAGGAAACCCGTGCGGATGAATTCGGCCTGGCGGTGGTTCAAGCAGAGTATGGTCACGTCAATCAGGCATCCCGTTTGTTCGAGCGCTGGGACGAGGATGTGGGGGATGCATCGGTGGTCGTATCCTACCTGTCGACACATCCGCAGCCAGGCGACCGCGCCCGGAAATTGCGTGAGATTGCCTACAGGGACGGTTGGCTGTCGGACGGCGAGTTAACGCCACTGACCTGGGACACCCAATGAGAACTTTCTTCCCGTCACTGGCAGCACTGTTTGTGTTATTGACCTTTAGCGTCAATGCGGCACAGGCGCAGGATAAGGCGGGGTTCGCAGTGAATGTCGGCGTTGGCGTGAGCCAGGTAAAGGACCGCGATGGTACTGAGTCGTTCAACGCTAACGATTTTGGTTACATTCTTGGGGCTGAGTATCGCTTCAATGATCATTTCGCTCTGGGGCTGAATACCTTCGGCCTTGGAAGTCCCAAGGATGACTTCAATTCAGTCAGTACGACAATTGAAGTCAAAGGCGTCGACCTTGTGATGCGTTTCATACTGCCTGTTGCGGATAGCGTGGAACTGTTTGCTTTGGCGGGCAGTGCTGCCTACACAGCGGACTTGGAACCCGGCGGCACTAATGGCTTGTTTGGCGAGGATGCTGCCGAGTTTGGCCTCGGGCTTGATGTTGGCACGAGCGACAACTTCGCGTTTCGCTTGGCCGGCCGTTACTACGACGGCCCAAGGGACGAAAGCGGGGCGTTGATTACAATCGGTTTTAATTATCGATTCTGAGGCCGGCACCCGCGAAAAAAAACCCGCTACCAAAAGGTAGCGGGTCAGAGCCAATCGATAAGACTCGGCGGGGGGGTGTTTAAGTCATATCGCTTATTGGGGCTCAATCAAATGGACGCCAATTTTGTACGCACTGAAGACATTCTCAGCCGCGTCGTATTTGCCGCGGGCATGCATCGAACGCGCTCTGTCGCCGCCGGTAAGGCTGGTGCCCAGATCGTTGGCGAAATCCGCAAATTCTGAATACATCCTTACACTGTCGGCGGACTTGATGTAGAACGCCAGCCGTCCGGTTTCCCGTGGCAGAATAGTCGTATCCGAATCCAGTGCCGTCAGGTCGATCAGGACCGGACCCTGCTTGATGTAATGACGTTGATCGATGTCCTCATTCTGATTATTCAGAATCAGGCGCTCCGGCTCGATGCTGCTAAAGGGCAACGCCGTACCGTCGACACCCCAGCCAACACCCAGCGCGCTTCGAACGTCCGTGTAGTCAATGACAGTGCGGCCATTGAAGTCCGGCGGCGCCATACCGAAGGCCGTCGGGAATCCGCGCGCGACAATGGGTTTGCCGGTCGAAAAGTCGGCGAGCGTAAGGTTTCCGGTAGCCACTGTGTAGTTGTCGGGATCCGCATCCTGCATTTCCGACATTCCGGTGCCAGTGAAGTCAAAAATCTGCACACGTCGGCGATCGATTGCATGCAACGTAATGTCTGTCTCACCGGTTGTTACCGTGTTGACGATGCCCGAAAGACGCGTAACGTGCATGCGGACGGCGCCCTGGGTCGCATCGAACAGAATCTGAGGCGCGAGGGCATCCGTTGTTGGCGTCGGCTGATTGCCACGGATCGTAACTCGCTGGCCGATGGAAATGTCGTCAATACTCAGGACTGATACACGGTCGCCATCTTTGAAGACCTTCGTGTCGGGACCAACTTCGACGACAACATCGTCATGGAAATGCATGCGACGATCAGACGGCACAATTGTTGCGCCACGAATCGTCAGGAAATTGTCGTCACGCTTGATGACATTGCCGACGACCGCGTCCCTGTCGATTCCCGGGACGCTCGAGCCGGCGAGCACTACATCAGCCGTAAACTTGCGTTCTGCAATATTCAGCGTGCCTTTGGCGACCGTAGGGGTGCCCTGGCCCGCATCGTTGAGCACGCGCAGTCCCTCTACACCGGCGAACGTGAGCTCATTGATTTCGAACTCTGTCTCGTCCGTGGCATAAACCTTGACGCGGCCAAAATCGCCGTCCCGGTCGTGGAACGGCCGAATCGCAACCGTGTAGCTCATCTCATCGATATTGACAGCAACCAACGGTCCTCTGACGCGGATATTCTTTTCGTCGACAGGTGCGACTTCTGCCAGTATGAATTGCTCAGAAACAGCGACAGCTGGCGTCGCCTCAATGTCTACCGTGTGCGAGGCGGCCAGGTCAAAGTCGAGCTGCAGGAACGCTGGACGACCTTTGGTAACGATCAGACGATCTCGGTTAGAAAGCTCGATTTTTAACTCCGTCTGCGCCAGCACTGCATTGTCCACGTTCTTGACAACGGCCTCTTTTGACGCGCCGTCTGCCTCAACAAAAACCTCAGCATCGGTGTAGTCGAGACTTATCGTCCCGGCAACATAGGTGCCCGGTGGAATAGTCGCTACTGTCACCAGTTCTGTGAGATCGACGTAGTCACTGAAATTAATGCGTGTGCTGCGAGGCAGTGTTTCTACAATGCGTCCGTTGGCGGTTTCCAGCCGGAGCGACTCCACATCCACGGTGTAATTGAGAAAATCTCCGTTCGCGTCCGTCAATGCAACCATGACGGTGCCACATTCGGCGATGGTGCTGGCGTCGTTCGGGTCGCACGCAGCGGCGACACCGCTGTCCTGATTGCCGGTGGTAGCACCGCCACAGGCAGCCAGAATGACGGCAGCCAGCAGCATTGTCAGCCAGCTGGCGAACTTCCTTGTGCCTGCAGCGTCTGGCAGGTCCTGATATGTGAGGTTCATGAGGGTCTCCTTGTAGCCCTTGCTTTGGTATTCAGGCCTTTAACGGGATAGCTCAGGATCGGTTGACTGGCGGCGCTACGCCGCTGTTATGGTAAAAGTCCTTGTGATAGGAATTAAGGCAAAAAATACAGCGACTTAGCTTGTATTCCTTCCGCATCGTGTCAGAATCATTCCCCGTAATGACGAATCCGCCCGATATCACGAGCACACAGGGAGTCCGGCATCGCAAACCGCGAGCCGGCGAACGGACTCGCGGCGCCGTCGACGCCTTGCAGACCAAGATTGCTATTGCTGTTCAGAACCTCGATGCCTCCCACTACCACGAGCAGTTGCAGGCGATAGTTGACGAGCTGCCCGAAGCGACGGGAACTGATTCCGCGTTTGTTGCACTGATGAGCGAAGACGGAAGCAGTATCGAAACGGTATTGGCGTCCTGTAGCGGTTTTGCTCAGTGTAGTCCGGGCGTTCTGGCAGGAGAGAGTCTTGATGACTGGCCGTGGCTTTGTCAGCGCCTCGGGCACCTGCGTGTTGTCGAGGTTGCCGACACCATGAACGGTCCGCGCGTCGCCAGGGAAGAATTGGTGCGGCTCAACGAATTGCACATCGGCGCCGCGCTGGTTATCGGTTTTTCTGTACACGATGAGATTGCCGGCTTTCTGGGGATTGTCAATGAACTGCCGGTCGCCGGCTGGGATGCAAACCTGCACTTGCTCATGAAGCTGTTTGGTTCTTCTCTGGCCGCCGGGCTTGAGCGCGTTAGTGACAAAGAACTGCTGTGTGAGTTGCAGGAGCGCAATTCGCTCGTTGCGATGACCGCGAATGACGGAATCTGGGACTTCGACGGCGAATCAAAACTCATTAATCTGTCGCGGCGCTGGAAAACGATGCTCGGCTACGATCCGGACGATCAGGACGTAAAACTCGACTGGTATCGTCTCGTCCACCCTGACGACATGGCACGTGTGCAAACACGTATGCGCGAGCATCTCGAGGGCAAGATTCCTTTCTTCGAATCAGTGCACCGCATGCAACACCAGAGCGGAGACTGGCGCTGGATGAAAAGCCGTGCCAAGGCCATCGTCGATACCAATGGCCGTCTTTTGCGTCTGCTGGGCGTTGAGGTCGATATTACCGAACGCAAGCTGTACGAAGACGCTTTGTTTCGTGAAAAAGAAAGTGCACAGATTACCCTGCAGTCTATCGGCGATGGCGTAATTACTACGGATGCGAACAGCAACGTTGAGTACATTAATCCAGTTGCCGAAGAGCTTACTGGCTGGAAGGTTGATGACGCGAGCGGCCGACCGATCGATGAGATATTCCGCGGCTTCCACGAAGAGACCTGTGAACCGCTGGAGAATCCCCTGGCGGTAGCGATTCGACGCGATCGCGCGATAAAGTCGGTACGTCCGACTTTGCTGATTCGACGCGATGGCAATGAACTGTATATCGAAAGCACGGCATCGCCGATTCGTGACGGTAAAGGCGAGGTAACAGGCGGCGTGCTCGTCTTCCACGACGTCAGCGAATCGCGCGATCTCAACCGCCGCCTCAGCTATCACGCAAGCCATGACATTCTCACGGGGTTGGTCAACCGCAGAGAATTCGAAAATCGTGTCGAGCGTGCGCTGAAGAGTGCCAGAGCGCGGGAGACGTCTTACGCGCTTTTGTACCTCGACCTTGATCAGTTCAAAATCGTCAACGACTCCTGCGGCCACAGTGCCGGCGATGCGCTGCTGGGCCAACTCGGTGCGTTGCTCAAGTCAAAGATTCGCTGGCGCGACACCCTGGCACGACTGGGTGGCGATGAGTTCGGGGTCTTGCTGGAGAGTTGCAGTCTCGAGGAGGCGATGAACACCGCCGAGACCCTGCGTATGGCGATTGGCGAGTACAAGTTCACCTGGGAAGAACGTAATTTCCGTCTCGGAGTCAGTATTGGAGTGGTGCCGATAACGGCTGACAACGAGGACGTCGCTGCGTTGCTGACGGCAGCTGACAGTGCCTGCTCTGCGGCAAAAGAGGCGGGTCGAAACCGCATCCATAGTTTTCAGGAAAACGACATCGATCTCATGCGCAGGCGCCGCGAGATGCAATGGGCGGCGCGCATCAATAATGCGCTGGAAGAAGATCGTTTCGAGCTGTTTCGGCAGACGATTCAGCCATTGCAGGTTGAGGAAGAAGGCGCTCATTACGAAATTCTGCTGCGCATGCGCGATGAAAATGGCGGAATTATCTCTCCGGGGTTGTTTATCGAAGCGGCCGAACGCTACGGCATAACGCCCAGCATCGATCGTTGGGTGATTCGTAGCGCATTTCGATGGCTGGTTTCGGAGGCGGATGAGCGCGAACGACTTTCGCTTTGTTCGATCAATCTGTCAGGCCAGAGCCTGGGCGACGAGAAGTTTTTGCCGTTCGTTGTCGATCAATTTCAGATGAGCGGCATCGACGCGACTAAGATTTGTTTCGAGATTACGGAAACGGCGGCTATCGCGAGTTACTCACAGGCCAACCGCTTCATAAATGCGTTGAAAGAGCTCGGGTGCATGTTTGCGCTGGATGACTTTGGTACGGGACTGTCCTCATTCGGCTATCTGAAGCATTTCCCCGTCGACTTTCTCAAGATCGACGGCAGTTTTGTCAAAGAGATACTGCACGACCCGATAGACCGGGAGATGGTGCGCTCTATCAACGAGATTGGCCATTTAACCGGCAAACGAACGATCGCTGAGTTTGCGGAAAATGAAGAGATAATCACAATGCTGCGTGGCATGGGCGTCGACTATGCACAGGGCTACGGTGTGTCTGAACCGAAGCGTGTTACACGCGCTGTTGCCTGATTGCGATCCGCGCGGCTATTCAATCAATTTTGAATAACATAGAAAGGTCGATCGCCTTGACGTTCTTTGTCAATGCACCAACAGAAATGTAGTCCACTCCGGTTTCCGCAATGCCTCTTATTGTTTCAAGTGTGACGTTGCCGGAAGCCTCCAGTTCGGCGGCAACATAGCCGAAACTCCGATTGGTCTCGACCGCCTGTAACAGTTCTTCTGGCGTGAAGTTATCGAGCAATATCCGGGTTGCGCCGGCCTTTAATGCTTCGAGTAGCTCTGCCTGACTTTCTACCTCAACCTCGATGGTGGTTTCGACGCCAAGTGCCCTGGCGCGCTCCAGCGCGGCTGAAATTCCTCCGGCGCTCCTGATGTGATTCTCCTTGATCAGGATTGCGTCGAACAGGCCGCTGCGATGATTTTCTCCGCCGCCGCACCTGACCGCATACTTCTGCGCCAGGCGTAGCCCGGGGAGCGTCTTGCGCGTGTCGAGAATTTTCGTTTGAGTGCCCTCGACGGCTTTGACGTAAAGTGCGGTTGTCGTCGCCGTAGCAGACAACGTCTGCATGAAATTGAGAGCCGTACGCTCACCGGTCAGGAGCGCGCGAGCAGGGCCGACGAGTTTGCAGATAACATCGTCGCGCTCTGCCGACTGTCCATCCCCAATGTACCAATCGACAATAATTGTCTCGTCGAGCTGTGAAAACACCTCGTCGACCCACGGCTGACCCGCAAGGATCAGAGACTCACGTGCGATTATCGTGGCCCCGACAATAGCGTCGGCATCGATAAGCGACGCGGTCAGGTCACCTTCGCCGACATCCTCGAGTAGTGCCGAGGATACGGTCGGACCGATTGTCTGCTTGAGATTCGCTGAAATATTCACAGGTTCTTACTCAAAAAGAAGCCCGGCCAGATGGCCGGGCTTCGTGTAATGCTATTTAATCAATCCTAAATGATCCAGCCGTGCCCTGGGCCGATCATGCTCATCAGCATCGGAATCGACATGAGGGTGTTCGAACGCGAGGCTAGAAACGCAATGTTCTTGGCCTTGGCCACTTGTTCGGCACTAGCTTCAACCATGCCAAGGACCTTCTTCTGGTTCGGCCAGATCAAAATCCAGACATTGAATAACATGATGGTTCCCAGCCATGCGCCGATACCGATAGTCGTTGCGTACGGGTTCGGCGCTTCGCCCATAAGGCCCAGTGTGAAGGCGCGGTGCAACATGCCGTTCAGGTGCAGAACTGCAGCGCCCGTTACCCAAGTGGCCAAAGCACCCCAGCGAAACCACCAAAGGGCGCGCGGAGCAACGTACTTCGCAATACCTGCGCCGCCAGGGCCGCCTTCATCCGCAGCGGCCTCGCCGAGCGCCGGTACCTGGACGAAATTGAAGTAGTAAAGCAAGCCAATCCACATAACACCAGCTAGTACATGCAGCCAAACTACGAGAGACTTCGCAGGCATTCCAGCCACGATGTGTTCGCCGGGCAGGAAAAATAGGATGAGGGCAGCGAGTACGATGCCGGCGACAATTGTTCCGCCAATGCTCTTCAAAGGATTCATTAGTGTGCTTCTCCGGGGTTCTTCGTTAATTTATTTGTTGTGAGTTCTTATGCGGATGATCGCTGTTTTTCGGTGTCGGTATTATAGAGACTGCGGTTACCAAAAGAGAACTATTTAGCGCATTCCTGGTCTCATCCGGCCGTGATGTCCATTCTTCGAATAACACGTAATTACCTGATTTTTAAATATAATGACTGAAAAGAATGACATACAAGTTGAAGATCGAAGCCAACGACCGTTGTCACCGTGCGTCCTGATTTGCACACTGGATGATGACAAAACGTGTCTCGGCTGTGGTCGAACGCTCGAACAAATATCGCGTTGGGCGCTGCTCAGCAAGGCGGAGCAGTGGGCAGTTGTGGATCAATTGGCACAGCGCGATGGGACTATTTGACGATACAATCGCGAGCTCGACAGGAGAATAGCAATGCGGATTTTTGGCCTGCTCGTCGCCATGCTGTTTCTAGGTGGCTGCACGGCAATGATGGTCGGCGGTGCGGCCGTTGGCGGATACCAGCTTGGCAAGGATGAGCGGCCGGCATCTGTTGTCGCTTCCGACTCGGCGATTACGACAAAAATCAAGAGTAAGTACGTGGCTGATTCTGTCGTCAGTGTGTTCAATATTGGCGTTCGTACCTGGGAAGGAACCGTGACCCTGTCGGGAACCGTGGGCAGCTACATTGCGCGCGACCGGGCTGGGGCGCTCGCCAAGGCAACCGGTGGCGTTAAAGCGGTCAATAACCAGGTTATTGTTGAGGACCGAAGCGCGAAATAATTCGCTTTCACTATTGAAACCCGTAACAGCGGCCAAACCTAAGGCGGTTGTCACGCAAACAAGCAGGGACCAGATGTGGATGTAAAGACGAGAATTGAAGACCAGCTGTCATCGAATGATGTGCTTCTCTATATGAAGGGCACCCCCGATTTCCCGCAATGCGGTTTCTCGGGACAGACCGTTGCCGCGCTTAATGCGATCGGCAAGCGGTATTCCTATGTCAATATTTTCGAAGACCCTGAGGTTCGCGAAGGGCTCAAGGAATATTCGAATTGGCCAACTTTTCCGCAGCTCTACGTGAAAGGCGAGCTCATAGGCGGATGCGATATCGTTATTGAAATGTACCAATCAGGTGAATTGCAGAAGCTGCTTGAGGAAAGCGCTGACTGAGATCCGGATCGTCAGGATTACGGCTGCGGTGGCGCGTTTCTAAGCGTCGCCTCAAAAATATCCCGATAGCGATTCACCGCCTCGCAAAAAAGATCCGCTGTCATTTCGGCGTCATACGAGGCCGAGTGCGCCTGCGTCTCGTCCCAGCCGAATCCCGCAGCAATCGACGCGCGGGCCAATACCGTCTGGCCAAACGCGATCCCACATACCGTCGCGGTGTCGAAGCAGCTGAACGGATGAAACGGGTTGCGCTTTATTGCCGATCGCTCAACCGCTTCGTTCAGGAAGCCAAGGTCGAAATGTGCGTTATGGCCAACCAGAACGGCACGACTGCAACGATTCTCGCGCACGGCACGACGGACCTCTCTGAATGTCCGTTGCAGTGCGTCGCGTTCGTCGATCGCCGGGCGCAAGGGGTGGTGGGGATCGATGCCGTTTACCGCCAGCGACGCCGGTTCGAGGTTGCCACCCTCAAACGGCTTTACGTGATAGCGAATCGTTTCGCCGCGCCCAAGCAGGCCTTCCGAGTCGTAGTTCAGCAAGACTGTCGCGATTTCGAGCAGCGCGTCGGTCTTCGAATTAAATCCACCGGTTTCAACGTCAACGACGACGGGCAGAAAACCGCGAAAGCGGTCCGCCATTCTGATTTCATCACTCACTTACAATTTCGCCTCAAGCAGTCTCTCGTCGAGGATTGCACTCATCGTGTAACGTACGCCGAACCCGGTGTGTTTGGAGGGGATATGACCGAGACCGCCCTCATTATCGCCGGCGCTCAGGTCCATGTGAACCCAGGCAATATCATTCTCGATGAACTCCGCGAGAAAACTGGCCGCCAGGATATGATCGCCGGACCCTTTCGGCGAGCACTGCTTCAGGTCAGCAGTCGTACTCTTCAGTTCTTCAAGAAACTCCTTGCCGATAGGGAACGGCCAGACGCGCTCGCCGCACTGCTGGCCGATTCGCTTCAGACGGGGGTGTAGCTCAGCACGGTTACTGAAGACGCCCGAATAACGAGTCGTAATAGCGCTAACGCAGGTGCCCGTCAGTGTGGCGAAGTCAAAGATCATACGGGGACGTTCGCGACTCGCCAGCACCAGCGTATCCGCGAGCGCCATGCGGCCTTCGGCGTCCGTATGGATCGTTTGTATGGTCTTGCCGTTGGCTGCGGTGACGACATCCTGCGATTTATAAGCCTTCGGCCCGGTCCGATTCTCCGTGAGCGCCAGCCAGCAGTCGACCGCAATGGGCAGCTTGAGTCTGGTTATCGCCAGAAGAGTTCCGAGCGCAACTGCGCTGCCCTGCATGTCGCCATGCATATCCAGCATCGAAGCGAACGGTTTGAGATTGGTACCGCCTGTATCGAAGATAATGCCTTTACCAACAAGGCTGAGATCAGCGCTCGTTTTTTTCGAGCCTGGCCGATATCGAAGACGCACAATTCCTGCGCTGTCGTCTTCGTTGCCTTGCGCGACAGCCAGAAAAGCGCCAGCGCCGAGTTGCCCCAGCTCTTTGCTCGCAAATCGCTTGTATTGCCAGCCATGCTCTTTGGACAGGTGTTTGGCGAGGTCGGTGTAACGAGTTGCATCGAGAATATTGGGCGGCATCGAGGCTAGCCATCGGGCCAGATTATTGCCCTGGGCTTCAGCGGAGGTTCGGCTGATATCCAGCGGCGCATCCAGCCCGATGAGGTGAATTTTCTTGATGGATGCAGGCTTGGCCTTCGTCTTGAAAGCTGGCATTGGAAATGCGGCGGCAAGCGCGGCGGCGAGCACGTTGTTGATGATCTGCGCTTGCGCGTCGGTCTTGAATCCGATCACACAAATGCCCAGGCTGCCTGCTTTCTGAATTGTTGCTGAAGCAACTAGTTTTCGCCCCAGCGTCAATTGCTCAAACGTGCTTGCTTCAGCTTTGCTTGTACCGGCAACCACCAGGGTCTGTTTTTTGTTGGCGAGTCTGGCTGTAAAAGCGGGCGTCGCGCCAGCCGGGTGCTTACGAAGCAGCGCCTGCAAATTGGCGCCTTGCGGGATACGTGCAAAGTCCGCAGCCTTCGGTTTCGCGGGTAGTATCAGGAGTAACTGATCGACGGTAGCGAGCGTTTTTGAGTCGACGCGCCCCACCTTCTGATAGATGCGAATATCCTGGATCTCATGGGCAATAGCTGTCATACGATTCAATTCTCCGCGGTGAGCTTGACGCTCAAGTCACAAACCCTGAAGATATCGGCCGCAGTAGCGATCCGCACGGTCCGGTGCAATGAAGCGGGCATCCTAGCAGGACGCTTCATGTAATTCACGCGACAGGTCGGGACGTTCCCCGCCAATGGACCGATGGACATTTCATGACTAGTTTCAATCCTTTCGATGACATAGACCCGACCGAAACCTCCGAGTGGCTGGAGTCGATCGATTCGGTACTCTCTCGACACGGTCCGGAGAGGGCGCATTTCCTGCTTAACCAGATGATCGACTTCTCCCGACGGTCGGGTGCCTATCTGCCGTACAGCCCGAATACGGCGTACCTGAATACGATCTCGACAGTGCGCCAGCCCGAATACCCGGGCGATCGTTCGCTTGAACGCCGCATCGAAGCGTATATCCGCTGGAATGCCATGGCGATGGTTGTGCAAGCAAATCGCAAGAGCACCGAGTACGGCGGCCACATCTCCAGTTACGCGTCGTCAGCGACTTTGTACGAGGTTGGCTTCAACCACTTTTGGCGAGCAGCGAGCGAGAAACACGGCGGCGACATGGTGTTCATGCAGGGCCACTCCGCTCCAGGCATGTATTCGCGTGCTTACCTCGAGGGCAGACTTAACGACGATCAGCTGAATCGGTTTCGTCAGGAAGTTGGTGGCGGCGGATTGTCGTCCTATCCACACCCCTGGCTGATGCCGGACTTCTGGCAATTCCCGACCGTTTCCATGGGCCTCGGTCCGATGATGGCCATCTACCAGGCGCGTTTCATGCGCTACATGGAGAATCGCGGTCTCATGGAGCCCAGTGATCGCAAGGTCTGGTGCTTTCTCGGTGACGGCGAAATGGACGAGCCGGAGTCGATGGGCGCAATCACCATGCCGGTTCGTGAAGGACTCGATAATCTCGTGTTCGTCGTCAACTGTAATCTGCAAAGGCTTGACGGCCCGGTGCGCGGCAACGGCAAGATCATCCAGGAACTGGAGGCGGCATTCGGCGGTGCGGGCTGGAACGTTGTCAAAGTCGTCTGGGGCTCCAAGTGGGACCCGCTGCTGGCGAAAGACCAATCCGGCAAGCTGCGCCAGATCATGGAGGAAACGGTCGACGGCGAGTACCAGAAGATCAAGTCGATGGACGGCAAGTATGTGCGCGATACCTTCTTCGGCAAACACCCGGAGACGGCAGCAATGGTCGCTAACATGTCGGACGACGAGATCTGGCGGCTCAACCGCGGCGGGCACGATCCGCGCAAAGTCTACGCGGCCTACGATGCGGCGACTCAGCATAAAGGCGGGCCGACAATCGTGCTGGCCAAAACAGTCAAGGGCTTCGGCATGGGGTCGGCCGGCGAAGGCCTGAATACAGCGCATCAACAGAAGAAACTCGATATCGGGGAACTGAAGAAATTTCGCGACCGCTTCAATATCCCGGTTACAGATAAGGACATCGATAGCATTCCTTACTGCAAGCCGGCGCCCGACAGCGCGGAATTCGAGTACCTCATGGAACGCCGCAATGCACTGGGTGGTTCGTTGCCAAAGCGCCGAGCAAAGTCCAAAGCGCTGCCGGTACCGCCAATCGAGGCATTTAGTACGCAGATCGAAGGTACTGGCGAACGCGAAGCTTCGACAACAATGGCTTTTGTAAGAATCCTCACCGCGCTGCTCAGGGACAAGAAGATCGGCAAACACATCGTGCCGATCGTACCTGACGAGGCGCGAACGTTCGGCATGGAAGGCCTGTTTCGACAGGTTGGTATTTATGCGTCAAAAGGACAGCTTTACGAGCCGCAGGATTCCGGCGCACTTATGTATTATCGCGAGGATAAGAAAGGCCAGATTCTGGAAGAGGGCATCAACGAAGCCGGGGCTTTCTGTTCGTGGCTCGCAGCGGGTACCTCGTACTCCAATCACGATGTGCCAATGGTGCCGTTTTACATCTACTACTCGATGTTTGGTTTCCAGCGTATCGGTGACTTTGTCTGGGCAGGCGGTGACCTGCAGTCTCGCGGATTTATGATTGGCGGTACTGCCGGTCGTACAACGCTGGCCGGTGAAGGCTTGCAGCATCAGGATGGCCACAGCCTGGTCGCGGCTTCGACCGTGCCGAACTGTGTTGCCTATGACCCGACTTATGCTTATGAGCTGGCGGTCATCATTCAAGACGGGCTGCGTCGCATGATTAGCGAGCAGGAAAACGTCTTCTATTACATCACCTGCATGAATGAAAACTATGTGCAGCCAGCCATGCCGGCAGGTGTCGAAGAAGGCATATTGCGCGGCATGTACCTGCTTCAGGTTGGTGGGCAGGGCAAGATTCGGGCCCAGTTGATGGGCTCCGGGACAATTCTGCGGGAGGTACTCGGCGCCGCCGAACTGCTGAAAGACGATTTTGGAATTCCGACGGATGTCTGGTCGGTTACGAGCTTCAACGAGCTACGTCGTGACGCGCTGGAAGTCGAGCGCTGGAACATCCTGCATCCCAAAGAGACACCGCGCAAGGGCTACCTCGAAGAGAAGCTGACCGACAAGCCGGGGCCCTACATTGCTGCGACCGACTATATGAAGATCGTTGCAGACCAGGTGCAGCGCTGGATGCCAGGACGATACATTTCACTCGGAACGGACGGCTACGGACGCAGTGATACACGCAAGAAATTGCGCGAGCACTTCGAAGTCGATCGGCGTTTTATCGCGATTACGGCGCTGAAAGCGCTCGCTGACGATGGTGTACTCGACTTGAAGACAGTGTCACAAGCTATTGAAAAATATGGCATTGACCCGGATCGCCCCGATCCGGTGACGCTGTAGACTGGTTGGGGCACGAGTATGGCGAATTCAATTGACATCGTTGTTCCTGACCTCGGCGATTTCGACAATGTTGAAATTATCGAAGTTCTGGTCGCGCCGGGCGATACCGTTGCTCGCGAAGATGGCCTGATCACGCTTGAGACCGACAAAGCCTCGTTCGACGTACCAGCACCGGATAGCGGTGTCGTTGAGTCATTGACCGTCGCGATAGGTGACACCGTCTCAACCGGCGACGTCATCGGCAAGCTGGGTGTGCAGGTTACCGACACGGTGGTTATTGCACCCGGTATAGCGGCGCCGCCGACAGGCGATACAACCGTCATGGTTACGCCCGCTGGCGAACGGCCGAAGACGGGCGGCAAGCAGACCCTGGTTGTGCCCGATCTTGGTGACTTTGACGACGTCGAGGTAATTGAGGTTCATATCCAGCCCGGCGATACGGTGGCGATTGACGACCCCCTGGTAACGCTCGAGACGGACAAAGCCGCTATGGATGTGCCGGCTGTCGCTGCCGGGACCATCGAGTCCGTCGTAATGAAGATTGGTGAGAAGGTATCGGCGGGCGCGTCCATCGCAATTATTGACGCCGTTGCAGGTGAGTCAGGTGAGGATGAACAGGCGCCTGCGCCAGAGCCAGTCAAAGCCGCCGGCGCGCAACAGCCTGAGACAGCACCGAGGCAACAGCCCACGGCACCGCAAACGGCCCCCGCTGGCGGCCTGCCGCGAATTGATGAGGCGGGTTTTTCCAAGGCGCATGCGAGCCCCTCTGTCAGGAAGCTGGCCCGTGAATTGGGCGTTGACCTGGTGCAGGTCAGTGGCAGCGGGGCGAAGAATCGCATCGTCCATGACGACGTGAAAGCCTATGTCAAAACTATCCTGACGGGAAAAGCGACAGCAACGGCTGGCGGCGCTTTGCCAAAAACACCAACGGTCGATTTTGCCAAGTTCGGCGAAATAGATGTGCAACCGCTTACTCGCATTCAGAAAATATCCGGCCCGCGGCTGCAGGCAAGCTGGATCAATCTGCCGCACGTCACCCAACATGACCTCGCCGACATCACCGACCTGGAGGCGAAGCGCCAGGTGCTCAAGGGGCCTGCAAAGGAGCGCGGCATTGGCTTGACGCCGTTAGCGTTTGTGATGAAGGCCTGCGTCGCGGCGCTCCATGAGTACCCCAAAGTTAATTCGTCGCTCTCCGACGATGGCGAAAGCCTTGTCTACAAGAAATACTGCCATCTCGGTTTTGCAGCGGAAACCGACCAGGGATTGATGGTTCCGGTTATCCGGGACGCGGACAAGAAAGACATCTACGAGATCGCCAAGGAGCTGGGCGAGCTCTCGGCACTCGCAAGAGAAGGCAAACTGAAGGCCGAGAATCTGCAGGGTGCGACGTTTACTATCTCGAGCCTTGGGGGGATTGGTGGTACGGCGTTTACGCCGATTGTGAACGCGCCGGAAGTTGCGATTCTCGGTGTCTCCCGCTCATCAATTCAGCCTGTCTGGAAAGGCTCCAAGTTTGAACCACGACTGATGCTGCCGCTTTCTTTCTCGTATGACCACCGGGTTATCGATGGTGCTCAGGCTGTGCGCTTTACGACCTTCCTGGGCCAGAAGCTTGCGGATGTCGACGCGCTGCTACAGGCGATTCCGTAGTGACCGTGCATTTGACAGTGCCAGACCTCGGTGACTTTGAGGATGTAGAAGTTATCGAGGTGCTTGTATCGGTGGGCGACATCGTCGCAATTGAAGATCCGTTGATAACGCTGGAAACCGACAAGGCCTCGATGGATGTGCCGGCGAGCCAGGCAGGGACTATTGTCTCGGTTGATGTCAGTGTTGGTGACAAAGTCTCAACAGGCTCGGTCGTCGTTACGATCGAAGCGGCTGCCAACGATTCGGCGGCTGACGACGCCGAGGTTGCAGTAGAAAATATCGAAGAAACCCGAAAGATGTCGGCGCCGGAGATCGTCGCGACGCGTACGCAGGAAGGTAACGCCACTCATTCTGCGGAGCTCGTGGTGATCGGCGCGGGTCCGGGCGGTTACACAGCGGCGTTTCGTGCTGCGGACCTCGGACTGGACGTCATCCTCATCGAGCGCTCGCCAACGCTTGGTGGCGTCTGCCTGAATGTCGGTTGCATACCGTCGAAAGCGTTGCTGCATGCTGCCAAAGTGATCGATGAGGCTGAGGCGATGGCCGAGCACGGGGTTACTTTCGGCAAGCCCAAGATAGACGCGCTGAAGTTGCGTGACTGGAAAAACGAGGTCGTCGGCAAACTGACAGGCGGGCTATCGACGATGGCGAAGCAGCGCAAGGTCCGTGTTATCCAGGCCAGCGCACAATTCGTCTCGGCCAATCGTCTCGAACTCGACAATGACGAGACTGTCGATTTCCAGAAGTGCATTATCGCGGCGGGTTCAGAACCGGCGATGTTGCCCGGTCTGCCCGACGATCCACGTATCATGGACTCGACAGGCGCGCTGGAGCTCGCGCCGTTGCCACGACGATTGCTGGTCGTGGGTGGCGGTATCATCGGCCTCGAAATGGCTTGTGTATACAGTGCACTGGGCACCGACGTGAGCGTGGTGGAGCTGACAGACTCACTCATGCCGGGCACGGATCCCGATTTGCTGCGGCCATTTTTGAAAATTATCAGGTCTCGCTACGATGCGATTCACGTGGCGACGAAGGTGACGCGCATGCGTGCCACTGTGCCGGGAATCGAAGTGAGCTTCGAGGGTGACAAGGCACCGTCTATCGGCGTCTACGACCGGGTGCTCGTTGCCGTTGGTCGCAAGTCGAACGGTGGGACGCTGGGCGCGGAAAAAGCCGGCGTGCAGGTCGACCAGCGCGGCATCATCGCAGTAGACAAACAAATGCGCACGAACATCCCGCATATTTTCGCCATTGGCGACCTTGCTGGCGGGCCGATGCTGGCACATAAGGCAACCCACGAGGCCAAAGTCGCAGCAGAAGTGGCTGCCGGTGAGAAAAGCTACTTCGATGCGCGCACGATACCATCCGTTGCTTACACTGATCCTGAAATCGCGTGGGTTGGATTGACCGAACTCGAGGCGAAGGCACAAGGAATCGACTATGAGAAAGGGCAGTTTCCGTGGGCGGCCAGTGGCCGGGCCCTGGCACTGGGTCGTAGCGAAGGATTTACCAAACTCCTGTTCGACAAGAAGACGAAGCGCGTTCTCGGCGGCGCGGTCGTTGGGCCTAACGCCGGCGACCTGATAGCGGAAATCGGTCTTGCCGTTGAGATGGGCGCAGATGCGACGGATATCAGCCTGACCATTCATCCACATCCGACGCTGTCGGAAACGGTCGCGCTTGCATCCGAGGCCTTCGAAGGCACGCTGACTGATCTTTATATGCCCAAACGGCGTTAGTCGTTCTCGGCCTCGGTAAGGCCGGTGTGTTTCTCTATCCCGTAGAAGAAAAGTCCGATTCCAAGCAGAATCGCTACGGCGATCCAGGACTCGGCCTTCGATTGCATCAGCAACCAGACGCAGATCGCAAGTCCCAAACCAGGAATTACGTAGCCGCCCTTGAGTCGATAGGCTTTGCTGCGAGCTTCCTCGCTTGCGTTACGTCGTATCGCAGGCAATGACGCAATACAAATGATGTAGCCCAGCAGTCGCACCACCGAACTTGCAATAGCCAGCTTCACAAACGAGCCGGTAAGCGCAAGAACGAGCGCCATTCCACCCATAATCAAAATGCAACGCTCAGGAGTCGCGTAGCGGGGATGGACGTGCCCAAACCACTTTGGCAGCAAGCGGTTTTCGGCGAGCGAGAATATGAGACGGGGTGCTGCGATCATCGAACTGGCAAGATTCCCGCCGATCGAAAAGACTGCGGCTAACGTAATGGCCAGCGCGCCGGCCGGCCCGGCAAGCAAGCGACCGATGTCGACGAGCGTTGCAGTAGCGTATTGGTCTGGTGCGATCGTGGAGATGAACACGAGTACGATAACAAAGTACAACAGGCCTGTTCCTATTACGGTACCAACGAGGGCTTTAGGTATGGTGCTGCGCGGTTGCGAGGTTTCACCGGCGGTAACCGCAACTGTCTCGAAACCGACATAGGCATAAATCAGCAACAGGGTGGTACCGCCCAACTCTTCAACGAAAAACGGCGCTGCCGGGATCAGGGTGCTGGCTGTGACATGCTGCAGCCCGAACAATATCAGCAATAGTAGTGGTGTGATCTTGAGAAAGGTCAACACGGCCATAGTCCGGACGCCGTCGCGCACGCCAACGACATTCGCCCAGGTCAGGCCGACGGTAACCAAGGTGATTATCGCGCCGCGTGCAATGTCGCCGGCGAAAACATCCGAAAGCGATCCCAGGTAGCTCGCCATCACGTTGGCGTTAGCTGCAAATGCGGTCATACGCGCGAGATAGATGGCCCAGCCGGTACTGAAGCCTGCCAGTGGACCAAAAGCCTCGGTGGCGTAGATGACCGGACCACCAGTGTTGTCGTAGTAGCTCGCGAGTTCAGCGAATGTCAGAACGACGGAAAGGAATAACAAGCCGACGAGCAAGAATAACCAGGGACTGAGCAGCCCGGCATTAATCGCCACTTTCCCCGGCAAAGCGAATATCCCGGCGCCGATCATCGAGTTCAGCACCAGAAAGGACGCGCCAAAGAACCCAATGTCGCGTCGCAGGCTGCTTGCTTGATGGGCTGACATCGGCAGATACTATCAGATACTCGGACAGTACAGTTTTCGAGGGAGGTGAGATCGTGAGCGAGCTGGGAATTCACCGAGCCCTTATCATGACGCGTTTCGGCGCGGTGCATTACTGGAGCGCCGGATCCGGTTGTCGTTAGTGCTGCTGCACCAGTCGGCGCAGTCGTTCGACAAGTACCTTGGCCTGCTTGCCTGTCTCACCGACAGGTTCAGGGTAGTTTCTCTCGACCTGCACGGGGTGTCGGATACGCCCGATCATGAGCTTGGTGTCGACGAGTATTGCGAGGCAGCAATGTCGGTGCTGGATACGCTCGATGTCGAGGAGACTCACATACCGGGTCACCATGGCGGCTGACCTCTGCCGATGGTGGATACTATCCGCAGGCGTCCGGACTGGCGGGCTCCCCTTACCGGGCCCTACCGGCGTAGCTTGTTAATCAGAATGTGGTCCAGGCTGAGTTTTCCGGCACCTTTGAAAACGAGCGGAATCAGCATCACGATAAACAACAACGGGATGCGGTAATTGCCGAAGCCTTTATCAGAAATGGCATAGCCTTTCCATAGCTCGGCGAGACTGTCCCATTCGGCGGGCCAATGCACGCCTGAGATGGCTACGATGGTTACGACAATAAGGCTGAATGCCCAAAATCGTGTGAATAGGCCGAACACCAGGCATGCAGCACCCAGAATCTCCGCCCAGGTCGCCATGAACCAGCTGATTTCGACCGGTATAACGTCGAATGGGAAAGGGAAGTTGTCCTGTATGCGCCCGAACCAGTTGCTGCCGTTGAGTTTCATGATGCCCGCAGTGCCGAACTCGTAGGCCAGCAAGAGCCGCAGCGGAAGCAACGCGAACCAGTCCCCGGCAGGGTCAAGGATGTCCAGCGCACGGTTTCTGAGGTTGATTAGTGAATTCATTCCGTTTTTCCTTCAGTCAGCACGCCGTGTGCCGGTAATTATTTCCAGGTCACGCATTTCGACCAGCGCATGTTCGCCGTGCTTGAGGAAAGCCTGCATATCCGGGTACGCGATCTTCTCCGCGAGGGCCCGGATCAGCGCTTCACCATTGCGGTTTTCTGTGTTGTTTTCGATCGCGTCGAGCAGTGCTGCCATTGCCGCGTTGAGCTCGAGAAAGCGAACCTTGTCATTGCTGCCTCGGTAAATTGCGAGATACACGGGTTCTGCGTCCGGTTCGGATGGCAGAAACTCCGGTGAAATTCGATGCACGGGATAGCGGTAGGCAAATGCCCAGGTGAGATCCGACTTCACTGGGATTTCGGCGAGCAAATCACCATCCGGTTCAATACCGTGCATGTCGTTCTCAGCGGTCGACACTGACAACGCCAGCTCGACGTATTCGTAGTGTGCCAGCTCCAGTAAGAACGGATGATCCGAAGGCTCTGGCTGGTATTCGTCTTGCAAGAAGCTCAGAAACTCTTCAGGAAGTTCCAGAAAGTAGGGCGTTTCGGCTTTGTGATGCTGCATGAACTGTCGAATCATGCCGCGCCATCGCTCCTCACTATGAATCTTGCGCATCACCGGAAACATGGTGGCTAGCAAGTTCAGGAGATTATTGAAGAACAGCTTGCGGTAGATTGCCATGCGCCGATCTTCAATACCTTCGGGCGCCGCGACGTTCTCCGGGTCTCTAATGTGTGCAGCAAAAGCGTACTGCTTTGCCTGGAAATCGGGACGCTCAGGCACTGGTGACTTCCATTTTCACAGTCTCAGTCTGCAGGGCCTTGATACGTCGAACCTCGTCGAGCAGTTCTTGCATTGGCGGAAAATTGAAGTCGCGTTCCAGCAGCGTGGGAACGGGGCCAAATTGAGAGTACGCATCGCGAAGAAGATTCCATGCCTGCTCATCAACGGCGGAACCGTGCGTATCGATACGAAGATCAGGCGCCTCGACATAATGCCCAGCCAGGTGAAAGTAGCGTATTCGCTCAGCCGGCATTGCCTTCAGAAAATCATTCGCATCGTAACTATGATTGATACTGTTCACGACGATGTTGTTGATGTCGAGCATCAAGTCGCAATCGGATTCCTCCAGAACGGCCAGCAAGAATTCTTTTTCACTCAAGGAGGAATCTACTGGCGCGTAAAAAGAGACGTTTTCAAGTGCGATACGTTGTTCGAGAATATCCTGTACCCGGCGGACGCGCTCGGAGACGTAGCTGACGGCTTCTTCCGTAAACGGAATCGGCATCAGGTCATAAAGTTGACCATCGTCACCACAGTAACTCAGGTGTTCCGAGTACAGGCGAATGTTGTGTGTCGCCATGAAGTCCTTGATGTCTCGCACCAGCTGTTCGTTGAGCGGAGATGGTGCACCAATTGACAGGGACAGGCCGTGAATAAGAAATGGGTAACGTTCGGTGAAGAAACGCAGTTTTTTCGCCAGTGCACCGCCGACGTGGATCCAGTTTTCCGGCGCTACCTCCATAAAGTCGATGTCGTCGGGCGGATCGGCCATAAGTTTGTCAGCGATCGGGCGGCGGAGTCCGAGGCCGGCGCCGTGAACGGGGTATTGTGAATCGTGTCGGCTCATTGTGGTCCAGTATCAACGTTATAGGAGCAGACCTGCCGCCCCGCGGATTTATTACAAGCGCCGGAATTCGCACAAAAAACTAGGTTATCAATTTGCGCAGGCGCTCGAGGTATTTCTGTTCATCCGGCATACCACCGTTATTCTGAGCCTCCCAGAGCGCTTCCGCGAGGCATTCGAGCATGCGATGTTCGGCCTCGTGATGGTCTCCGGTCTTCGCAGCAAGCGCGCCAAGAATCTTCGCAATACCGGCCGGTCGATTGGTGGCGAGCTGCTCGCGGAGGCCCAGGTGCAAGCCCATGTGCATAAAGGGATTGGTGCGCCCGCCTTCAGGCAGGTAGTCGCGATCCAGGTCGCCTTTTTCAATATCCGCTTGGTACTCGGGATGGTGCTCGATGACGGCCGCAATCTGCGCCTCGAGCGGCGATACTGGCTGTTTCTCGCAATGCTTGCGCCAGGCATCGGCATACATCTTGCGCAGTGCCTGGCGGTCCTGGCTGAATATCACGACAATTCCTTGCGGCTGTACTCGCACCATGCGGCAATCGGGCAGTCGGCACACAGTGGTTTTCTTGCCTTGCAAATATAGCGTCCATGCAAAATTAGCCAGTGATGGGCGTCTCGTTTAAATTCATCGGGCGTCGATCGCAGCAGGCGTTTCTCGACCTCCAGTGGTGTTTTGCCTTTTGCGATTCCGGTGCGGTTGGCTACTCTGAAGATGTGGGTATCAACGGCAATAGTCGGTTCGCCGAACGCCGTATTCAAAACGACATTGGCCGTTTTGCGCCCGACGCCAGGCAGTGCCTCCAACTCTGTTCGTGACCGCGGCACCTCACTATTGTGCTGCTCGATCAGAATTTTGCAGGTCTTGATGATGTTCGCGGCCTTGCTGTTGAAGAGGCCAATCGTGCGGATATAGCGTTTCAGGCCCTCGACGCCAAGTGCAAGGATTGCTTCCGGCGTACGTGCAACCCGATAGAGTTTGCCGGTTGCCTTGTTGACGCTGATGTCGGTCGCCTGCGCAGACAGAATCACCGCGATCAGCAGTTCGAACGGCGACTCATAGTTGAGTTCGGTTTCCGGTGATGGCATGCGTTCACGCAGTGTGGCAAATATCGCCGTGCGCTTTTCCTTGTTCACGTCGGCGTCTCTATTTGCTGGTGCGCTGAGCGCGTCCAGGCATGGCGTTGAGTTGTTTATCGCGCCGGCGTCGGTCGATGACGTTCTTTGCGGCGATGGCGACAGCGAGAGTGAAGAAGGCGCCGGGCGGAAGCACTGCGAGCAACCAGCCGCCATCCGTAAGAACCAGTCCACGCATTGGTTCGCCGCCAAACAGCATATCCATGCGAGCAAACAGAGTCCCTTGTCCGAGTAGCTCGCGAAAAGCTCCTATTGCCATGAGTAGCAACGCGAATCCCAGGCCCATTGCAAATCCATCGACAAGGCTCGAACTGACCGTGTTTCGCGATGCGAATATTTCTGCCCGCGCGACGATCGCACAGTTCGTGACGATCAACGGTATGAAGATGCCCAGTGATCGGTCCAGAGAAGGGAACCACGCCTTAAAGATTAGCTCCACGCAGGTGACCAGGCTCGCGATGATGAGAACGTAAATAGGTATGCGAATCTCGGCAACGATCCATCGCCGAGTTGCTGCCACCAGCCCGTTCGAGGCGACCAGTACGGCCAGCGTCGCGAGTCCGAGGCCAAATCCGTTTACGAAGCTGGAGGTGACGGCCAGCACCGGGCAGAGTCCGAGCAGCTGCACCAGGCCCGGGTTTTCGTCCCATAGTCCTATCTTGAGGCGGTCCATGAATCCCGGTGCCGTCACTGCTGATCCTCTGTTGCTGCGCTGTCAGTAGGTGGGTCGGAGAATATCTCGTCACGATGCGTGCCGAAGTATATCAATGTCTCCTTGACCGCTTTGATAATAGCGCGTGGCGTTACCGAGGCGCCGGTCAACTGATCGAACTGGCCACCGTCGCGCTTGATGCGCCAGCCGGAGGTCTCCGGATCCACCAGGGAGCGGCCGTCAAATTGTTTTACCCAGTCGGACTTGCCTGATTCGACGCGGTCCCCAAGACCGGGGGTCTCGCGATGCTCGAGCACATGAACGCCTGTCACCATGCCGGTCGTCTCGATACCAACCAGTATGCGGATCGGCCCGGAGTAGCCATCACGGGCGCTGACAACAAAAAGTGCGGCAACGGGCTCCGTCTTCGCATAGACGCGATAGATTATCGCGGCGTCCGTGCCGGGCAGGTCGTGGGGTGGTGGCACTACGATCTTCGATTCCGTGACGCCGCTGTCGAAAAACAGCCCGGACAATGCGGGTTGAAGGCTGCGCTCGAGCCAGGCCTTTTCATTCGCGTCGATGCGTTCTTCCGTCGATTGATACGTCAATGCAACGAGCGATGTGCAAATAGCTGCGATCACCGCGAGCGTTACGCCGCTCTTTACAATTGAGAAATTGTTCACGAATTGCCACCGTTCTTGCCATGACCAACGATGTGGGGTCGGGTCAGCAGGTCGATGGCCGGTACGGCCATATTCATGATCAGAACGGCGAAGGCGACGCCGTCGGCATAGCTTCCCCATGTTCGTATGCAGTAGATGAGCAAACCGATGCCAAAACCATAAACGAGTCTTCCCTTCGGGCTGGTCGCGGCCGACACAGGGTCTGTTGCGATATAAAACGCGCAAAGGATGGTGGCGCCACCAAACAAATGGAATCCCGGACTCGGCTGGCTGCCGGGATCAACCAGATACATGATTGTCGCCGGCGCGAGCAAACCGACGCCGACGGCCACGGGGATATGCCAGCGAATGATTTTTTTGATCAACAACCAGAAGCCGCCTATCGCAAGGAAGTTGCCAATCCATTCCCAGCCGCGACCACCGAAGTCGCCGATAATCGGATTCGCCCGTACTTCACTGACAGTGCGCATTCCATTGAGACCGGATTTCATGACGTCCAGCGGTGTTGCTCGGCTGACGGCATCAAATCCCAGCATATCGGGTAGCGAACCTGTCAATGTGAACGTAAGGGTCTGCAGTACGGAGAGGTACTCGTAGTCGATATCGCCCATCCGCGGCGCCGTCCATAAATTCAGATGCATCGGGAAGGCAATGAGAATTACGACATAGCCCGCCATTGCCGGGTTGAAAATATTGAATCCGAGACCGCCGTACAGATGTTTCGCAACCACGACCGCGAAAAGCGCGCCCGTTGCGGTGACCCACCAGGGAGTGAGTGAGGGCAGGGCAAAGACGAGCAACACTGCGGTGAGCAAAGCACTAAAGTCGCTTAAGGCAACTTCGGGCGGTCGATCGCGCAGACGCACCACCAGGTACTCGCCGCCGACGGCAAAAATTGACGCAACCAGCAGGTTGAAGATAAAGCCGGGTCCAAAGAACCAGACGTGTGCGATGGCTGCAGGAACCAGGGCGGCCAGGACCTGCAGCATCATGGACGGGACGGCGACCCTGGCCGACCAATATGGCGATTGGCGTCTCGTGAACTCCACGCTCAGTCGTCCTCGCTCTTTTGTTGCCTGCGTTTCATGATCTCTGCAATAGCTTCCGGTCCGGCCCGCCTCGCCGATTCTTTTTGACGCATGAGTTCGGCTTCTCGCTCCTGCTTTTCCCTTTCGAGCCGCGAGTTGCGCGCTTCAAATCGCGCCCGGGCACGCACTGCGCGCGCCTTTTCGTCCGCCAGTTCCTGAATGCGGCCTTTGGCGATGCGGAAATTGGCAGTCAACGGGATATGGCTGGGGCAGACAAGGTCGCAGCAGCCGCACTCTATGCAGTCGAGCAAGCCGAAGTCCCGCAGCTTGTCTTCATTGTCCGCGCGGGCATGCCAGAATAGCTGTTGCGGCAACAACTGAACCGGGCAGACCGACGCGCAGTCGCCGCAACGGATGCAGGCCAGCTCCCGTCCCGAGAAAGAAGTCTTTAAGACCGCCAGAATAGAATTTGTCGCTTTAACAAGCGGAACACGATCGGTACTGATCGATTTACCCGTCATTGGTCCGCCAACAAACAGGTGATCGGCGCGATCTGCATAGCCGCCGGTAAACTCGACGATATCCGCAATCGTTGTTCCGATACGCGCCCGAACGTTCATTGGCTGGGCGATACCGTCGCCTGCAACGGTCGTAACGCGCGATATCAGTGGTTCTTGATTCACGATCCAGTCATGAATCGCGGCAACAGTGCCAACGTTTTGGACCAGGCAGCCGACATCAGTAGGCAGCCCACCGCTGGGTACCTCGCGATTGGTGACCAGCTGCACAAGTTGGTCTTCACCGCCCGACGGGAAGATTGTAGGTACCTGTTTTAGTACGAATCGCGCATCATCGAGCTCAGTCATAGCCGTGGCAATGCTGTCCAGTGCTTCCGGCTTGTCGCTTTCAAGGACGACGTAGCAGGATTCGATTTGCAAAGCATGCATCAGGATCTGGGCGCCGCTCAGGATTTCCTTTGCACGCTCGCGCATCAGCATGTCGTCACAGCTGATATAAGGCTCGCACTCGACGCCGTTAAGGATAAGGTACTCGGTGCTGCAGGTGCGCGCCTGCATGAGCTTCTGCGCCGTCGGGAACACGGCACCACCCAGTCCGACGATGCCGCCCCGCAATATCTGCTGCAACAACTCCTCAGGCTGAAGCTCGGCATAGGGTACCTGGTCATCTGCGGCTACTGATCGATCTTCGCCGTCGCACTCAATGATAATGCATGGCGCGCTGTCGCCGCGCCGTTGTGACACAGGCCAGGGTTCGATAGCGACCACTGTGCCTGACGAGGAGGCGTGCACGGGTGCTCCGAGTGTGCCTTCCGGGTCTGCAAGCAGCTGTCCTTTCAAAACGTAATCGCCGGCCGCAACAACAGGCTGTGCAGGGTCACCGACGTGTTGTGTGATGGGCAGAATCAATTGCGCCGGCAGTGGTACCTCACGGATCGCCCCATTCGTCGAGGCAGCCTTGTGGCCGGGCAGGCGCAAGCCGCCGTGTAGCTTGCCAAGATCATAGGTTGGTGCACTCATGGAAGCGAGGTCATGCTGATGCAGTCCACAGGACACGGCGCGATGCAGAGCTCGCACCCGGTGCATTCGCTTTCAATAACAGTGTGCATGAAGTGTTGGGCGCCGATGATCGCATCGACCGGACAGACGTTGCGGCAATGCAGACAACCGATGCAAAGTGATTCATCAATTACGGCGACCGCGGGCTCAGGCGCTTTTTCAAGTGACTGAGCTTCGCGGCCCAGCAGTTTCGCGATGCGCTGCATCGTTGCCTCACCACCAGGCGGACACAGGTTGATCGGCACGGCGTCCTCAACGATGGCTTCTGCGTAAGGTCGACAACCCGGGTAGCCGCATTGCGCGCACTGAGTTTGTGGTAGCAGCTCATTGACTTGCTCGGTGAGTTCGCCGCTTCTGCGCGGCAGTCGTCGCGATGCAAGGCTGAGCAGTAGGCCGGCAATCAGCGCAATGAGGGTTATTGTCGTTATGGGTATCCACATAGTCGGCCATCTATGGACGGGCCATTCCCGAAAAACCCATAAATGCCAGAGACATCATTCCGGCAGTCATCAGGGCGATAGCGGTGCCCCTAAAAGGCACGGGAACATCGGCAACCTCAAGGCGTTCGCGAATAGCGGCAAACATCACAAGCACCAGGGCGAAGCCTGCGGACGCACCGAAACCGTAGAAAACAGATTGTACGAAGCCCTTCGATTGCTGCACGTTCAACAGTGCGACGCCGAGCACCGCGCAATTGGTCGCGATCAGCGGAATGTAGATACCGAGAACCTGCTCGAGTAGCGGGCTCATACGGCGCACCATGATCTCCGTAAACTGCACGCTCGCAGCAATGACCAGGATGAAGCTGATGGTGCGCAGGTAGGCCAGGTCGAGTGGCACGAGCACGTACTGATGCAAGAGATAGGCGGTCGCCGAGGACAGCGTGAGGACAAAGGCGGTGGCCAGTGACATGCCGGCGGCGGCTTCCAGGTTACGAGATACACCGAGAAACGGACACAAGCCGAGAAAACGGACCAGAACAAAATTGTTGACCAGGACGGTGCTGATGAGGATGACAATGAGTTCGGTCATGCGGGTATTGTAAGGGAAACGCGGAGCAAAGTTTTCGCTGCGCGTCTCCCGGAGTCAAAGGTCAACTGACGTAACTCAACGAGTGCTTTCGCCCGCTTACTTGACGCGCATGCCGGGCTGCGCACCGTCATCGGGTGACAGCAGGAAGATATCGGATCCACCGGGGCCGGCGGCGAGAACCATGCCCTCGGAGACACCGAACCGCATCTTACGCGGCGCGAGGTTAGCGACCACGATAACGTGCCTGCCGACCAGGCTCTCCGCCTCGTAAGCAGCCTTGATACCGGCGAAAACCTGGCGCTTGTTATCGCCGACATCGAGTGTCAAAGCGAGCAGCTTGTCCGCGCCGTCAACGGATTCTGCTTTCTCGATGCGGGCAATACGCAGATCGATCTTCATGAAATCGTCGATACTGATTGTGTCGTCGTCTACTGTAGCTTCTGGCACTGGGGTACTCTCCCGGGACTGCTCGACCATGCGCTGCACCTGCTCGGCTTCTACGCGCGTCAATAGTGGCTGGAACCGCGGCAGTTCTTTGGCTAGCAATGGCGAACCGGCGTCGCTCCACTGCCAGGTGGTTTCGGCGAGGTATTCGCGCGCGCTCGCCGCCACCGCCGGGATAACCGGTGTAAGGTAAATCATCAGACTGCGGAACATGTTCAGGCCCTGCGTACAAACCAGCTGTACTTCATCCCGGCGCTCCGGGTCCTTGATCATGAGCCACGGCTTGTGGTCATCGATGTAGCGATTCGCTTTGTCAGCAAGCGCCATGATCAATCGCATTGCCTTGGAATACTCACGGCGTTCATAGTGCTCGGCAATAGCGTCCGCGGCCTCCTCGAACTCCGAAAACAACGCCTGGTCTGGCAAACGATCAGCCAGACGACCTTCATAGCGTTTGCTGATAAAGCCGGCGCAGCGGCTCGCGATGTTAATCAGCTTGCCAACGAGGTCGGAATTAACGCGCGCTATGAAGTCCTCGAGATTCAGGTCGATATCTTCGATTGTCGGACCAAGTTTTGCCGCGTAGTAGTAGCGCAGAAAGCTCGGATCGAGGTTGTCGAGATAGGTACGCGCCTTGATGAACGTGCCGCGCGACTTCGACATCTTCTGGCCGTCGACCGTGAGAAATCCGTGTACGAAGACGCTGCTCGGTGTGCGAAAGCCGGATCCCTCGAGCACTGCCGGCCAGAACAGCGTGTGGAAATACATGATGTCTTTGCCGATGAAGTGGTAAAGCTCCGCGCCGCTGCCCGGGCGCCAGTAGTCATCGAAGTCCAGGTCATCGCGACGATCGCTCAGCTGCTTGAAGCTGGCCATGTAGCCGACCGGCGCGTCCAGCCAGACGTAGAAATACTTGTCTTTTGTACCCGGTATGCGAAAGCCGAAGTAGGGCGCATCGCGGGAAATGTCCCAATCCTGCAGGCCGGCTTCGAACCACTCGTCGAGCTTCGCCCGCACGTTGCGGTCCAGCGTCGCCTCATTCATCCAGGCCCGCAGGCGGTCTTCATACTGGCTCAGCCGGAAAAAATAGTGCTCGGATTCGCGCCTGACCGGCGGTGTGCCTGAGATCACTGAAACAGGATTGATCAAATCTGCCGGCGTGTAGGTCTTGCTGCAGTTCTCGCAGGCGTCGCCATACTGGTCCTCTGTTTTGCAAAAGGGACAGGTGCCGCGGACGAAACGATCTGGCAGAAAAATACCTTCCTTCTCATCATACGACTGCTCAATCGTCTTCGTATAGATGTCGCCGGCGTCGCGTAGCGCGGCGTACATTTGCCCTACGATGGCCTCATTTTCATCCGAGTGGGTGGTATGAAAATTATCGAACTCGATATCGAAATCGGCAAAGTCGTTTACGAACTCCTCCGAATAACCTTGAGTCAGTGCCTCGGGCGTGATGCCGAGTTCCCTGGCCTTCAGCATGATCGGCGTGCCGTGTGCGTCCGAGGCGCAAACGTACGTGCAGTCGTGTCCGCGCAGCTTCTGGAATCGTACCCAGATGTCGGTCTGGATGTATTCAACCAGGTGCCCCATATGCGGCGAACCGTTCACATAGGGGAGAGCGCTCGTGACTAGGATCTTTCTGGTCTGGGACATTGCGGGTGGCTTCGAATTGGCAGTGGCGCGATTATGCCATGGGTCAGCGCGGACTGTAGCGGCAATAGTGCCTGAGGCTATTCTTCTTCGGTTTCGCGAACGCTTTCGAATTTCGCCTTGTTGTTGGCCTGCTGGTAGGCCTCCTGGCCCGTTACTCGACCCTTGTTGACAAGCTCCATCAGCGCGCCGTCCATGGACTTCATGCCGACACTGCCACCGCTCTGAATGGCTGTTTCAAGCTGATCCAGCTTGCCCTGACGGATCAGATTGGAGATGGCCGGCGTGTTGATCATGATTTCCAGTGCCGCCACTCGTCCGGGTTTGTCGCTGGTCGGCAGAAGCTGTTGAGATACGACCCCGCGCAGCGACGTCGAGATCATTGTGCGGATGTGGCTCTGTTTGTCGGCAGGGAAGGAGTTGATAATACGATCGACAGTCTGTGCGGCGCCGTTGGTGTGCAGGGTGCCCATGACGAGGATGCCCATTTCCGCCGCCGTAACCGCAATGCTGATTGTTTCAAGATCGCGCATTTCGCCGACCAGCACTACATCCGGATCTTCACGCATGGCGGAATGCAGCGCTTCGGCAAAGCTCGGGCTGTGCACGCCGACCTCGCGCTGGCTGATGAGGCAGCCCTGGGCCTTGTGGACAAACTCGATCGGGTCTTCAATCGTCAGTATGTGGCCTTTGAGCCGCTTGTTCATTGCGTCGATCATCGCGGCTAGCGTTGTTGATTTCCCTGAGCCGGTCTTGCCTGTCACCAGGATCATGCCCTGGGTGTACTTGCACAGATCGTGAATTACACTGGGCATATCCAGATCGACGAGCGTCAACGCTGTCGATGGGATCGCACGAAAAATCGCGCCAATGCCGTTAAGGTGACGAAAAGCGTTTACGCGAAACCGTGATATGTTTGGGATTTCGTAGGCGAAATCCACGGCGTCCTCGTTATCGAAGGTGCGTCTCGTGATGCCGTCCATAATTTCATAGATGATCTGCTCGGCCATGTCCGTAGTCAGAGTCTCTTTTCTGATGACTCTGAGAATGCCGTGCACGCGCGCGCGCACCGGGTCACCCGAAACGAAATGCAAGTCCGATGCGTTGAGCTTCAGCGCTTCTTCGAGATATTGATTAATTTGCGCCATCGCCCGTCTTATCCTTCGCTAGTGTCGAGCACTTGAACCGTTTCGGTATTGGTAACAAAGCGCTGGAATTTCTTTTTATCATTGGCAAATCGGATAGCGTCGTCCGGATCAATCTCCTTCGCCTGAATCGCGTCGAGCAATGCGTGGTCCATCGCCTGCATGCCGACGTTCTTGCCGGTCTGAATCTGTGACGGGATCTGGTGGGTCTGATCGGTTGTGATCAGCTTGGCGATAGCGCGGCTGTTGACCAAAATCTCGAGGACCGCTCGTCGGCCGCGCCCATCTGGAGTCTTGACCAGCACCTGCGTGACCACCGCCTTGAGACTCATCGACAGGAAGCCCTTGGTCTGCTCGCGCAGCTCGCCGGGGAGGGCGTCAATGATTCGGTCAATAGTCTTTACGGCGCCGGTGGTATGCAGGGTGCCGAGAACCAGGTGGCCGGTCTCTGCTGCTGTCATCGCCATCGAAATCGTTTCCGCATCGCGCAACTCGCCAACCAGTATCACGTCCGGATCCTCGCGCATGGCTGATCGCACACCGTCTGCGAAGCTCTTTACATGGGTGCCAACCTCGCGCTGGATGATCTGGCAATTCTTGCTTGGATGCACGAACTCAATTGGGTCTTCGAGACTGATGATGTTCAGGTTTCGAGTCTCGTTGAGGTGGTCAATCATTGCGGCAAGTGTCGTCGACTTACCCGTACCAGTGGATCCTGTCACCAGAACCATGCCCTGGTGATAGTCACAGAATTTCTTCAATATCGGCGGCACACCCAGTTCATCGAGTTTGGGTACGTTGCCGGGAATATTCCGGAACACGGCGCCGATTCCGGTTTCCTTGCGAAACACGTTGACGCGAAATCGACCGCTGTCCTCACCTACGTAGGAGAAGTCAAGGTCGTGACCCTCCGCGAGGCGGTCCTTTTGCTTATTGGTCAGTACTTCGGTGATATAGGTTTCAAGTTCGGTGTCCGTCAACTGTCTGAACTTGATCGGCATCAGGTCGCCATTCATTCGCAGCATCGGCGGTACGCCGACTGCCAGGTGCACGTCAGAGCAGCCTTGGGCGAGTCCGAGTTTCAGGAATGCATCGATACGTGCCATAAGCCGCCCCTAATTCGCAATTGCGTCAAGCGCTTCCGTAAGTTCGTCCATAGACTGGTAGCGTTTCGATTTATCGACGGACATCGCTTTGACGATCAGCTCCGCAAAATCATCGTTGATTTCCGGGTTTATTTCCTGGCAGTGTTTGGCTTTGCCCTGCACGTGCTGATACATCACGGACATATGGTCACCGCGGCTGTATGGCGGAATTCCGGTTGCCATCTCATACATAATGACACCGACACTGTATATATCAGCCGTTACGTCCACCTTCTTGCCCAATATCTGCTCAGGCGCCATGTACTTCGGTGAACCGATAACGTAACCCGTCTTGGTCAACTGGGTATCGCCGCTACTTGCCGCCGCAGCAACACCGAAGTCCACGATCTTCAGCAGACCTTCATCGTTGACGAGTATATTTGCTGGCTTCAGATCGCGGTGAATGACTCCAGCCTGGTGTGCGACCGCCATGCCAGCCGCGATATCACGTGAAAAGCGCAGTACCTTCTCGAGGGCCATTGGCTTGTTGTCGGGGATCTCGCCCGACAAGGTATGCGACGGGAAAAACTCCATCGAAATGGCATAGCAGCCCTGTAGTTTCAGGAAGTCATAAATGCGAATGATGTTCCGATGCGTGATCTTACGAGAGTAGCGCAGCTCATGAACAAAGCGCTTCATCATTTCTTCATCTGAGGAAACGTTCGGGTTCAAGAACTTGAGGATCAGCTGCTCATCGACGACCTCGTCTTCCATCAGCAGTACCGTACCGAATGCACCCTTGCCAATTTTCTCGATGTACTTGTAACGGCCATCGATGACGTCGCCCGGGTTGAGCTTTGAGATGTCCAGAATAGGCTCGCCGACCGCGACGGGTGCACCGTCCGCCTCGGGCACTTCCTCAGGCTTGGCGGCTTCGGCAATTTGGGCTGCTTGCGCCGCGAGCAGTTCGTCGAGCTCATCATTCTCAAGGAGCAGCGTCTTGGTATGCGCGGCAATCTTCTCGGCGCGAACATTTTCTTCCATCACCGTTTCTGAATAGCGGGCGTCGAGATCTTTCAGAGCCTTGCTGGCAACGTTGATTATGGTTGCGTCTTCGGATTGCTGGATCTTTTTCAACAGGCCGCGAATTGATTCCGCATGGGTGTCGTCCGAAAGATGCGCCAGAGCCTTGATAGCTTCAATCTGGATTTCACGCTCCGGACGTTTTAGCAGCGGCATGATCTTGCTGAGATGCGTCGCGTTACCAAGTTTGCTGAGTGCCCGAATTACGACGGTGTCCGTTTTACTGTCCTTGCCCAGCATACTCTCTAGCTTGGGTACCGCTTTGGTGTCGCCGATTTTCGACAGCGCATCGACAGCGCGCTCGCGTACCCACCAATCTGTGTCATCGGTGGCCTTGATCAGGTGGTCGACAGCGCGTGAATCCTTGGTTGCGTTTAGAATCTCGATCGCTGTGCGTCGAATATCCTCGTCTTTGTCGTTGATCAACGTGACGACAGAATCAACGACTTTGGGTCCGCCTATCTCCGCCAGCGCGTCTCCGGCACGTGAACGAACCCACCAGTCATCATCTTTGATCGCGGCTAGCAGATCCTTGACAGAGTTGGCGTCGCCTATCTCGTTGAGTACTTCGACCGCGGCGCGGCGTGCGTATTCCGATTCATCCTTCAGTGCGTTGACAAGGTATTTTACGGTATCCGGATGGTTGGCCTTGATCAGTACGTCGACCGCCTTGTTCTGTACGTCGAGGTCAGGATCGGTGAGGACGGCAGCTACTTTGTCTACGTTGATGTTGCCGCCGCGATTGCCCAGCGCGGATAACGCTGCGCTGCGCACCATCTTGTTCGGATCCTTCAGCTGAATCTCGAGGGCGTTATTGATTTCGGGTTTGTCGAACTTGGCCAGCAGATGCATCAGATGCATCTTGATAACCGCGTCTTTGCCGCCCATGCGCGCTATCAAATCAGGGACCATGTCCGGTTTGATGATCTCTTCGATAATCTTGAAGATTGCTGCCTTTTCCTTGGTTTCACATTCGTAGGCCCTGCGCAGCAAATCATGCACGCTAAGGTCCTGCTTGTGTACGCGAAGCACCTCAATAAGCGCGCCTTTGGATACTTCGTCGTCATCGAAAAAGTCGAGCAAATTGTTGGGGTTGTAAACGGTACTGCTTGATAGCGCCCACGCCGTACCTGACACGACCCGTTCGTTGCCGTCCGCCAGCCCTTCGCGGTAACTGTCGAGGTTCTTGTCATTGACCAGGTCGCCAAGAATGTCGACGAGGACCATCGTGTGGCTCTTGTCCGACATGGCAAGCGCGTCGATAATTTTCGGCACAGCCCGGTTGCCCGCCTTCTTGAGCTTCGTCACGATCTTCTGCGCCGGTGCCGAGGCAGGGTCTTCCTGGGCAACCAGCTGGGTAATCAGCTGGTCAGAGCGAAATGAGGCGAGAAAGCTCATCGTGCGAAGCTGTCCAGGCCAGAAACGAACAACAGCCGGTCGCCGATTTGGGCGGCGCGTGCCATCCCTGCGGTCAACATAATCCTTCCTGATTCTCTAGCTAACGCCAATTCGTGTGCCGCTCTTGCCCAAGCTTTACTGGTCGATCGAAACCGGGTATCACAACCACGGCTGCGGTGACCATATCCTCCCGACGCGGCATTATGCCACATCGGACTCCGCACATTGCCCGCCATTGCTGGCTTTCAGCAAATTTCGCCGATTTGGCGGAGATCGTCAAATACGCCCTCGTTCTGGCCGCGGCTCCGCTACAATGTGCCTCCGAAACTCGCCACTGAGCGAGCTTTCATTCCCGAATTTTACCTAATGCAAGCGAGCGAAGTGTGACGGCGTCAACAGATTCAGATGTGAGCAAGTTCCTAAATTCCATCGAGTTATCGGAAGTAGGCCAGAAACTGGGTGAGGTCGCTCAGGTACGCGACGTGGGCCGCTCAGGCGACCTGATAAGGGCGACGATAGCGCTTGGATTTCCCTGCAAGAGTGCGCATGCGGCGATACAAGAACAGATCGAAGCTGCTCTGCGGGCCGAGACAGGCGCGACTCGTTTCGAAATTTCCCTGGAGACACGGATTATTCGGCACGCCGTGCAGGGGAATGTGAAGCCGCTTAAGGCCGTCAAGAACATCATCGCGGTGGCATCGGGCAAGGGCGGGGTCGGCAAGTCGACCGTCTCTGCGAACATTGCACTCGCGCTGGCGGCCGAGGGCGCATCGGTCGGCGTGCTGGATGCCGATATTTACGGTCCAAGTCAGCCGCACATGCTAGGCATCGTTGGTCAACAGCCAGTCAGCGAGGATGGCAAAACCATGCTGCCGCTGCGGGCTTACGGGCTGCAGATCATGTCCATCGGAGCCCTGGTCGACCCTGACCAGCCTATGGTCTGGCGAGGGCCCATGGTCACGTCGGCCTTGAGTCAGTTGACGCACCAGACGCAGTGGCAGGATCTCGACTATCTGATCGTCGATATGCCGCCAGGTACCGGCGATATTCAGCTCACGCTGGCACAGCAGGTGCCGGTGTCCGGCGTGGTAATCGTTACGACGCCGCAGAAAATTGCGACGATCGATGCGCGCAAGGGGCTGGCAATGTTCCGCAAGGTGTCGATATCCGTTCTCGGCGTCATTGAGAACATGAGCACCCACATCTGTTCCGAATGCGGCCACGAAGAGCCAATTTTCGGCGCAGGCGGCGCACTCACAATCTGCCAGGATTTCGGGGTGCGCCTGTTGGGCCAGTTGCCGTTGAGCTCTCGCGTGCGTGAACAAACGGACAGCGGCAAGCCAACGATGGTCGCTGAGCCAGACTCGGCCGCTGCCAAAGCGTATCGCGAGGCGGCCTGGAGGATCGGCGCCGCCCAGGCGGCAGAAAAAACCGATCATAGTTCGAAATTCGGCACCATTGTGGTCGAGGGAAGCGCATGAGCATCAAAGCTGATCACTGGATACGTCGCATGGCGACGGAACACGGCATGATCGAGCCGTTCGAGCCCGGCCAGGTACGTGAGAATGAGGGCGGCAAGATCGTCAGCTATGGCACGTCGAGCTATGGCTACGATGTTCGCTGTTCGGATGAATTCAAGATTTTCACCAACATCAATTCGGCCGTGGTCGACCCGAAGGCTTTTGATGCGACGAGTTTCGTCGACCTGCAAAACGACGTTTGTGTCATTCCGCCAAACTCCTTTGCTCTTGCACGCACGATCGAGTTTTTTCGCATCCCGCGCACGGTGCTGACCATATGCCTTGGCAAGTCTACCTATGCGCGATGCGGGATTATCGTCAATGTCACGCCGCTCGAGCCAGAATGGGAAGGGCACGTAACGCTGGAGTTTTCCAATACGACCCCGCTGCCGGCGAAGATCTACGCTAACGAAGGTGTGGCGCAAATGCTGTTTCTGGAGTCTGACGAGGTCTGCGAGACCTCTTACAAGGACCGCGGCGGAAAATACCAGGGCCAGATCGGCGTAACCCTGCCGAAAGCCTGACTCTGTTCCGCAAACGTCCCATGCGCGGACGTAGGGTGCAGCTATATTCTGTTTCCGGCTCTATCAAATGTCTGCACGATCGGATTGTCGGCCACAGTGCCATCGATCCAGGTTCGTCCGTCGCGAAACTCAACACGCCCTTCGCCGACCCAGCCTGCGGCCTCGGGATAGATTTGATGCTCGATTGCCTGCACCCGTTCGGCAAGCCGCTCGGCTGATTCGTTAGCCACAACCGGCAGGCGCCCTTGCAGGATACGCGGACCGCCATCGAGTTCCTCGGTAACGAAGTGCACGGTGCTGCCGTGCCATCCGTCGCCGGCGTCCAGAACGCGCTGATGTGTGTTGAGGCCCGGGTAAGCCGGTAACAGCGCGGGGTGGATATTCAGAATCCGGCCGGCATAGTGCGCCACGAAGTCGGCACTCAATATGCGCATGAAACCCGCGAGTACCAGCAACTCGGGTTGCCATTTGTCGAGCTGCTCGGCAACCGCCCGATCGAAGCTCCGTCGGTCGGCGTAATGGGCATGCTCGATACAGCTCGTTGGGATTCCGGCATCCTGGGCCCGAACCAGCCCGAAGGCGTCGGCCTTGTTGGACAGAACAACTGCCAGATCGAGGTTCAGACGGTGGCCGGCAACGGCATCAATGAAAGCTTGCAGATTGGTACCCGACCCCGAAATCAGGATCGCGGTTTTGCAGTGACTGGTCATCCGACGTAGCGCGTCGTCCGGTGGCCGGCCACGACGCGACCCAGATGCCAGGCTCGCTCACCCTGATCCTCCAACAAAGCGATGGCTGCATCAACATCGCTTTCTCCGATGACGGCAACCATGCCCACGCCGCAGTTGAAGGTGCGGCGCATTTCGGAGGTTTCTATGTTGCCGTGCTCCGCGAGCCAATCGAATACCGGACCTGGCTGCCAGCTGGCCGTATCGATCTCGGCGTCAAGTTCACCATGCAGGATGCGCGGGATATTCTCCGTGATACCGCCGCCCGTGATGTGGGCCAGCCCCTTGACCGGCAGCGCCTGGATCAAGGCAAGAACTGACTTCACGTAGATACGTGTTGGCGCGAGCAGACGCTGCTCCGCCGGTTCGCCGTCTATGCTGACATGGCCTGCCCGGTCGAGCACCTTGCGAATCAACGAGTAACCGTTCGAATGCGGGCCACTCGAGGCAATGCCGACAAGCGCATCCCCTTCGCGTACGGCGCTGCCATCAATTATTTGCGCGCGCTCTACGGCTCCTACCGTAAAGCCGGCCAGGTCGTATTCGCCGTCGGCATACATGTCCGGCATTTCCGCCGTCTCACCGCCGATAAGCGCAGCTCCTGCCTGCAGGCAGCCTTCCGCAATGCCACTGATCACGGACTCTGCAACCGAGTTATCCAGCTTTCCACAAGCGAAATAGTCAAGAAAAAACAATGGCTCGGCACCCTGTACGAGTACATCGTTGACGCACATGGCCACCAGGTCAATGCCAATGGTGTCGTGCCGGCCGAGGTGCTGCGCCAGCATCAGCTTGGTACCAACGCCATCCGTGCCGGAGACCAGCACCGGTTCTCTGAAGCGGTCCGGAGGTAATGCGAACAACCCGCCAAAACCGCCGATGCCGGATATGACTTCAGGGCGCCGTGTGCGCCTGACAAGGGGCTTGATACGCTCCACGAGCGCGTTGCCGGCATCGATGTCGACGCCTGCGTCTTTGTAAGTAAGAGGTTTATTGGTCATTTTTGGGTGGCATACTCTGCGAGGGCGATATAATAGTGCTTAGTTCCTGATGGGGATACCACCCTTGCAAAAAACTCGAATTTTTCAAGCCGCTGGACGGCCGGCGGGCTTGCTCTACCTTATGCTGATCGCGTTTTCTGTCGCCCTTGTGCTGCCGGCAGTAGCGTCTGCGGTCGAAGTGCCAACGCTGTATACCGCCGAGGTGCCGCTCGATCCGGATGCGGATAATCCGCGAGATGATGCCTATGAGCTGGCTCTGAGGGAGATTCTGACACGTGTATCCGACGCCGCGCTGGCGGATAATCCGCTTGCTGTCGAGGAGCTGTTTCCGGACCCGGCCGCTTATGTCATTCAATTTCGCCCGGGCACGGACGACACGCTGTGGGTTTCGTTCGACGGGCAGGCGGTTGAACAGACTTTGCGCAGCGCAGGACAAACCGTTTGGGGCGGTGATCGGCCGCTGACGCTCGTATGGCTGGCCGTGGATTGGGGGCAGGGGAGACGCGAGATTATCGGCGCAGACGATCCCGAACGCAGTCAGGGGGGCGGTCGTTCTATCGACCGCAACAAGCGTCTCCGCGAGCGTGTTCTCGCAGTTGCGGAGAAACGTGGCTTACCGCTGGTCTTTCCTCTGCTCGACACGACAGATTTGCAGGGAGTCACTTTCAGTGACATCTGGGGTGGTTTCAACGAGCGCATTATCGATGCGTCAAAGCGCTACGACGCAAACTCCATCCTGATTGGCCGCATCCGTCCATCAGCGAGCCGCAGAGATAACTGGAGTTATTTTTTTGGCGGCGCCGAGCGTAGCTGGAATGGGCCGCCGGAAGTTATCGTCGCGCAACTGGCGGATTTGCTGGCGGCGGAGTTTGCGGTCGGAGGCAATGCGCCGATCGAAACTGTCGCACTGAACGTATCGGGTATTCAGACGGTGGAGGCGTACGGCTCATTGCAGAGAATGTTGGCCGGCGCCAGTGCTGTCGAGAGTTTCATGATTACAGAGGTAGCGGGTGATCGTGTGAGCTACCGCGTTGACGTTCGCGGTGGAGCGGATCGACTTGGCCGCGCGCTCCGCTTTAACGGGCTTGTGGAGCAGGACGTCATAGCCCGTTTCGGCGAGACCCAGCTCGACGAATACTCGGCGCTTGAGTTCTTTTACAGCCCCTGAGACTGACGCGTATGTCTCTAAGTTGGTTACCCAATGCCGTTTCGCTGCTGCGTATTGCGCTCGTCGCGCCGATACTCATGTTTATTCTGGACGGCCGCTTCGCGTGGGCACTGGCGCTGTTCTTTGTTGCCGGCTTTTCAGACGGTGTCGATGGCTATCTGGCGAAGCGTTTTGACTGGCACACGCGGCTGGGCGCCTTGCTCGACCCTGTTGCGGACAAGCTGCTGGTCGCCGGAACATTTATCACGCTGGCATACACGCAGCACATTCCCGTCTGGCTCGCCGCAGTCGTGATCCTGCGTGACGTTATAATTATCGGTGGCGCGACAGTCTACAACTTCGTCGTAAAACCACTGCAAGGCGAACCCACCAGAGTCAGCAAATTAAATACGGCGCTGCAGCTATTATTCCTGCTCTTCGTATTGAGTCGCGCGGGCTTTGGCTGGCCAGACAAAATTTCAATAACGGTGCTCGGCGCATCGGTTCTTATTACTGTGGTCATCAGTGGCGTAGACTATGTCTGGTCCTGGTCAAATCGAGCACGTACAGGAAAATAAAAATGCAGACTGATCTACGACTCAACTGGCTAATTGCAATTGCGCTGACGGGCTGGGTGTTCTACCTGTTGGCACCGGTCTTGACGCCCTTTGTCGCGGCTGCGCTGCTAGCCTATATGGGCGACCCCCTGGCGGACCGGATGCAGAAGCTAAAGATGCCTCGCACCGTGGCAGTCGTCGCTGTGTTCCTGATCACCTTTGTTGTGCTTGCATTGCTGGTACTGCTCGTTGGTCCATTGATAAAGACGCAGGTCGGCGCGCTATTTCAGGCATTGCCCGATATTGCTCATAAAGTGGAGCAGGAGTGGTTGCCGTCGGTGACCGGCTGGCTAAATCTTGACGCTGGTGAGGATGTGGGTATTGGACCTTTTCTCGCGCGCTACAGCGATATGGTGGGTAGCTGGAGCGGCAAGATCCTGCTTTCCGTTAGCAGGTCCGGCGGCGCGCTTGCGGCGGCGGTGCTCAGCTTGTTTCTCGTTCCCATTCTCACTTTTTATCTGCTGCGTGACTGGGACAATATCCTTGTCCACATTGGCGCCCTGATCCCGGAGAGTCAGCGAGACACGGTGTTGAAACTCGCTCGGGATACAGATGAGGTGTTGAGTGCGTTTCTGCGTGGACAGATTCTTGTCATGGCGGCACTGGCGACGATCTATTCAATCGGCCTCGGCCTGGTTGGACTGAAATTCGCGGTCGCTATCGGCGTGGTCTCCGGTCTAGTCAGTTTTGTTCCGTACCTGGGCTTTGTGTTCGGCATTGCGCTTGCGGGACTAACGGTTGCGTTGGAGCCGAACCCGCTGTGGCAGCTGGTCGGCGTCGTTGCAACATTCTCCATTGCGCAATTTATCGAGGGTTCCGTGCTGACGCCGAAACTGGTTGGCGATCGCATTGGATTGCATCCGGTGATCATCATTTTCGCGGTTGCCGCCGGCGGCCAGTTGTTCGGTTTCTTTGGAATACTGCTGGCACTGCCAGCGGCAGCGGTCTTGTCTGTACTGGTGCGTTTCGCATACGACCGCTATCTCAAGGAACATCCCGAGGCACTCGTAGTGCTTGGCGAAGAATGACTCAGCTCGCGTTACCGTTGCGCCTCGCTGATCATGCTGTGTTCGCGAGTTTTTTCGAGCGTGGCAATGAATCGCTCGTGGCGACACTGCACGATGTCGCCCGCGGAATTGCCGATGGCGCCGGTTGCTGGTTGTGGGGTAGCGCCGCGACTGGCAAGACTCATCTGTTGCAGGCCGTCTGCGAGTCAGCGGGCGACCGCTCCGTGTACGTTCCGCTGTCTATGTTCGTCGAGGCAGGGCCACTGATTCTCGACGGATTGGAAAACCGCGAACTCGTTTGCATTGATGATATCGAACTGATTGCTGGCGACCCCGACTGGGAGGCAGCGCTGTTCGCCCTCTGCAATCAACTCTTCGATGCGGGCCGGCAGCTGGTAGTGGCCTCGAAGTCAGCGCCGCGCGAATGTCCCATCCAGCTCGCGGATCTCGCCAGTCGTTTGTCGCGATTGCCTGTCTTTCGCGTTCATACGCTTGGTGACGCTGAGCGCGTCGAAGCGCTGCAATTGCGCGCCAGGCATCGTGGCCTCGACCTTCCCGACGACGCTGCCCACTATCTGCTGAGACGAAGCCGTCGTGATATGGCAAGCCTTTACGAACTGCTCGACAAGCTGGATCTCGAAGCGCTGCGTGCAAAGCGAAGGCTGACCGTGCCATTTGTGCGCGAGGTCATGCAGCTCTATGGCGGTGCGTCGAAACCCGATTAGTCGGCAAGTTTTTTCGCGATCTCCGCGACTCGCCGGCCTAGCGCACGGGCCAGTACTTTCTCGTCCTCCGACAGTGCGTCGGCAGCACGATTCCAACTCACATGAGTGGCACCGTACGGTGTGCCACCCGTAGTGGTCGTGGACAATTCCTCTTCCGTGTACGGCAGGCCCACGAGCAGCATTCCGTGGTGCAACAACGGCAGCGCCATGGTGAGCAAAGTCGACTCCTGGCCACCGTGCAGCGAAGATGTGGACGCGAATACGCCTGCCGGTTTGCCAACCGCCGCACCTTTGAACCATTCGCCGACGGTACCGTCAAGAAAATGCTTCAGGGACGCGGACATGTTGCCAAAATTGGTCGGGCTGCCCATGACAAGGCCTGCGCATTCGCTCAAATCAGTGGGCGTAGCATACGGCGGTCCGGACTCGGGCACGGCGTCCGCAAGCGTTTCAGCAACGGCTGATACCCTGGGTACCGTGCGAAGGCGAGCGGCCATATCGCTGACGCTGTCGACACCGTGACAAACTTCTCGCGCGAGCGCTTCGGTCATGCCTTTGTTCGAGTAGTACAGAACGAGAATGTCAGCCATCAGCGCAGCAGTTCCTGGACGTTTTCCGGTGGTCGTCCCACAACCGCTTTGCCGGACTCCCGGTTTATCACGATGGGGCGCTGCAGCACGCGCGGATGTGCTGACAGCCAGTTCGCCAGCGCCGCATCGTTCTCCAGGTCGGGAAGATCGCTGGCCTGCTTGAACTCATTCTCGCTCTCACGCAGCAGACCGGACACGGGCGTTTTCAGTAGCGCGGCAAGCTTGAGTATTTCGGCGGCTGCCGGCGGGCTTTCAAGATACGGGATGATCGCCGGCTCGATGCCGGCGTCGGTAATTAATTGCAACGTTTTCCGCGACTTGGAGCAGCGCGGATTGTGATAGATCGTCAGTGTCATGCAGCCCCCTGGCCGTCTTCCCGAAATCGACCGCCAAACTCTAGCAGGCCGGAGCCGGCCCGTCAGTGATTCTCTGCAGCTTGACGCGATGCACCGCGGGTTGCTAGCGTTGGCAGGCTTCCCATAATAAGAATAAACGTGAATAACGCCGCAATAAGAACCCTTACGCTGACCCTGACGCTTGCGACACTCGCATTTGTATCGGCGTGCGAAACCGCCCCGCCCGTGCAGGAAATGAGCGATGCACGCCAGGCTATTGCCGTGGCGAAGGAGGCGGGTGCCGCCGAAAAAGCCGCAATTCACCTGAAAGCCGCCGAAGTGTACCTGGAAAGCGCCGAGAAAAAGCTCAACGACCGGCAATACTCGCAGGCGAGACGCGACGCGAAGCAGGCAAAAATGAAGGCGCTGGACGCCTTGAAGGCGACAGAATCTCCGTCGGAATCGGCGGAGGACGACGACAAATAGGCTCGATGCTGGGCAATTCCGGCGTGCAGGCGCGGCGCATCCGGATCCGGGGCCGGGTTCAAGGGGTCTGGTTTCGGGACAGCACGCGCAAGGAGGCGCTGAGGCTGGGTATTACCGGCTATGCCGTCAACCTGGAAAACGGTGATGTGGAAGTGTTTGCTTGCGGCTCCGATGAGGCGCTGGATGCACTGTGCGACTGGCTGCAGACCGGCCCGCCGCTCGCACAAGTGAGCAGCGTCGAAACCAGCGAGGCGGATTTCCAGGAAATGCCGGGTTTTACCACCGGCTAATACATCAGGCCTTGAACCACTTCTTGCTCAGCTTATCGATGATTTTGTTCGGGTACTTGCGCTTGCCAAGGCTGCCGTTGTACCGGCCGAGGGCGCGTCTCAGGTCGCCATTTTCCTTGTCAAGATAGAACCGCAGGATGGTACAGCCGTAGCGCAGGTTGGTGTCGATGTGCAGCAGGTTGTCATCGGGCCGACCGATTTCATCGAGCCAAAATGGCATTATTTGCATCAGTCCCAATGCGCCTGCAACGGACACCGCGTAGCGGTCGAAATTACTTTCCACCTCGATGACCGCGAGAATCAGTTCCGGTGGAAGTTCGACGCGTGCGGCTTCCAGATGAACCAGCGTCAATAACTCAATGCGTTCCTCCGGGTCCTTTACCTGGCGCGCGAGACGCCCGGACATATCTGTCAGCCAGACCTCGGCGTGAAAGCGGTCAGTGAAACTCGCCGCCTCGGTGGCGGCCTGGCGAAGCACCTCGCGCAGCTCCGGGTCCGGTTGTTGTTCGCCCCATGCGGCCGCTCCGCTGATGAGCAAAGCGAGCAGGGCGGCGAATCTAAGGCGGCGAATCGGAAGCATGTATACAGTATATCTCAGTCAATATAATCTATTGAATTAACAGCTTATAGATCATTCCTGGAGTAGTTTGAGAGCTTCTTCACGTTTCAGGTTGCGCGATTCCGCATCCCGCCGATGACGATATTCGAGCTCGCCGGCTGCAAGACTCCGCTCGCTGATCACCAGGCGGTGCGGCACGCCGATCAGCTCGGCATCTGCGAACTTGACGCCTGGGCGGGCATCGCGGTCGTCGAATAGAACGTCCAGGCCCATCCCGACAAGTTCCACATACAGCGCCTCAGCCGCGTCGCGTACGGTCTCGGAGCGCTGCAAGTTGATAGGCACCAGGACGACATCAAAGGGTGCCAGCGGCCCTGGCCATATGATGCCGCTGTTATCGTGATTCTGCTCGATAGCGGCACCCACGATGCGGGTGATGCCGATGCCGTAACAACCCATGGCCATAACCCGATTCTTACCATCCGGGTCCTGTACGGTGGCGCCCATCGCCTCGCTGTACTGATCGCCCAGCTGAAAAATGTGGCCGACCTCGATGCCCCTGGTAATACTGAGGGCTCCACTGCCGCCCGGTGTCGGGTCCCCCTCAACCACATTGCGCAGGTCCACCGTCTCCGGCACCGTGACGTCGCGTTCGAAATTAACACCGCGATAGTGCGTATCTGCCTCGTTGGCACCACAGACGAAATCTCCCATAACGGCCGTCGCGTGGTCGTAGAAGACAGGAATTTCCAGGCCAATGGGTCCGGCAAAGCCCGGAGGAGAACCCGTTGCCTTTATGATTGCCTCGGCGCTGGCCATCGTTAACGGAGAGGCCACACCGGGGATTTTCTGCGCCTTCACCGTATTCAGTTCGTGATCCCCCCGAAGCGCCAGCGCAACAGGGCCGTCCGTGCCGTCGACGATCAGCGTTTTTAAGGTCTGTTCGGGCGTGATGTCGAGGAACTCGCACAATGCTTCAATCGAGCGGATGCCTGGCGTCGCAACCTTTTCAGTGGATTCCGCAGCGGCGGGACGGCCGCCGTCGGGCACGAACGTGGCCGCGGTCTCGATGTTTGACGCATAACCGTCGGCGTCGCAGTACGCGATAGCATCCTCGCCGGAGTCCGCGAGCACGTGGAATTCCTGCGATCGGCTGCCGCCAATTTCGCCGCTGTCTGCGTCGACAATGCGGAATTCCAGTCCGAGCCGCTCGAATATGGCGGTATAGGCTGCGTGCATCTTCTGGTAGGAGGCTTCGAGTCCCGCCTGGTCCAGGTCGAATGAGTAGGCGTCTTTCATGATGAACTCGCGCGAGCGCATCACGCCAAAGCGGGGGCGTATCTCGTCGCGAAACTTCGTCTGGATCTGGTAGTAGTTGACGGGCAGCTGTTTGTAACTGCGTAGTTCACGACGGGCGATATCCGTAATGACCTCTTCATGCGTAGGGCCAAAACAGAACTCCCGTTGAGCGCGGTCCTGCATGCGAAGCAACAGTGGCCCATACTTGTCCCAGCGGCCGGTTTCCTGCCAGAGCTCGGCCGGCTGCACAGTCGGCATTAGCAGCTCCAGCGCGCCAGCGCGATCCATCTCCTCGCGGACAACCTGTTCGACCTTGCGCAATACGCGCAGGCCGATCGGCATCCAGGTGAACAGGCCGGAGGCCAGGCGTCGAATGAGCCCGGCACGCAGCATGAGTTGATGGCTGACAATCTCCGCCTCTGCGGGGACTTCCTTGAGTGTCGTCAGACCGAATTGTGAAAAACGCATTGCTTCAGAACCCTGTAACCGTCAGCGGCGCATTCTAACCGTTTCTGCCGAGCGGTGTGACGGCTGTGTCGTGTCCGTATTGACTCTATTGCCAAAGCAGGGGATCGTCCGTGTTCTTTTGCCGTCAGGAACTTCCGATCATGCATGGCCGACGTAACCAGCTGATAGCCTCAGAGGGCATCCTGCCTTTGCTACTCATGGTCGTACTGGGCGTCGTTCTGATCCGCTTTTTCGACCCCTGGCTTGCGTTGCTGCCAGGGGCACTGTTCGTACTGTTGTTTCTGCTGTTTCGTGACCCACACCGCGATGTTCCGTCGGTGGCGCTGGGGCTCGTCAGTCCGGTGGACGGTGAGGTAGTACTCGTGGAAACGACCGATCAATGCGTTGTCCAGGGCGAGGCTTATCGAATTCGAATTCGCATCAACAGCCTTGGAACGTATTCGGCGCGAAGTCCCATGGAAGGCAGGGTTATGAACCTGCACTCAAGCGAGCAAGGGATTGGCCCTGATTGTCCGACCAACGCGCTCTGGGTGCGCAACGACGAAGGCGACAATGTGGTGTTGCAGTTTCACGGTTATCGCCTGGGCCTCGCGCCGCGCTCATTCGTCAGGATCGGCGAGCGGGTCGGGCAGGGACATCGCTGTGCCTACCTCAGGCTTGCTCAGTTCGCCGATGTCTATATGCCGATCGCTGGCAAGGTTCTTGTCGAGCCTGGCCGGCGAGTTACGGCCGGCGCCGATCTGATCGGAACCGTTCCACACCCCTGACTTCAACACTTGCCGTATAATGACGTTCGCCGCGCAAGACTGCCGGCGAAATAGCCCCGATCCCATGCAGCCGGTTCTTTTTTGATGATGCAGCCCGAACACCAACGACGTGCCTACTTGCGGGCCATGGGGATCGATGTCTGGCTGCCGCGTGATGCCGTGGAGCCTGAGGCAGCTCCCGAGGCACAGGCGGCCGTGGCCATGGACTGGGAGACATTGCGTGACACGGTTAGCGCCTGCACGCTTTGTGGTCTCGCGAAGAGTCGAACAAACACGGTTTTTGGCATCGGCAATTCGAATGCCGACTGGCTCATTGTCGGCGAGGCACCGGGCGCTGAGGAGGACAGGCGCGGTGAGCCATTTGTCGGCAGGGCAGGAAAGCTGCTGGACGAGATGCTGCGCGCTATAGGAAAGCGGCGTGAAGACGTGTTTATTGCGAATATTCTGAAGTGCCGTCCTCCCGATAATCGCGACCCAAAGTCTGACGAGTCAGCCTCCTGCCGGCCGTATCTGCAGCGCCAGATCGAGTTGCTACAGCCGAAAATTATTCTTGCCGTAGGGAGAATTGCGGCTCAGAGCCTGTTAGCAAGCGACGAGCCTGTTGGGCGTATGCGCGGACGGGCGCACGAGCTCGACGGCATCCCGCTCGTGGTGACCTACCATCCCGCCTACCTGCTGCGCAGCCCCTCGCAGAAAAACAAAGCCTGGAAGGACCTCTGTCTTGCCGCGAAGCTCGCCGCGGAGAGTGTCCCGTGATCAGACCGATGCCGAAATCGCCGGTCGCGATTCGAGACATGACACACGACGATCTATCGATGGTGTCTGACATAGAGCGCCGCAGCTATGAATTCCCATGGAGTCACGGTGTGTTCCGGGACTGCCTGCTAGCGGGCTACCGCAGCAGTGTGCTGATCCGGGAAGAACGAGTAGCGGGCTACGGTATTCTCTCCATTGCAGCCGGCGAAGCGCATATCCTGAATCTCTGTATCGAACCGGAATTTCGTTCGATGGGCTATGGCGAGCGTTTGCTCGACACGTTGCTCGCGCATGCGCGGGCTGCGTCTGTGCGCGAGGTCCTCCTGGAGGTTCGTCCATCCAACTTGACCGCGATAGCCCTGTACCGCAAGAAAGGCTTCTTTCAGGTCGCCAATCGGCCGGCATACTACCAGTCGCATGAGGGCCGCGAGGACGCTGCGGTGCTTTGCAAGAAGCTGGTCATCGAATCCTGATCTTACGGTTTCGCGTGAGCCACTATTCGGCTAGACTCCGCGGCCTTTGAGCCGGGTCTCTCCTCCAGGCAATACGACGATGTCCAGTATTCCGCAACAAGTCAGCAAACGGCGCACGTTCGCGATCATCTCGCATCCCGACGCTGGCAAGACAACGCTCACCGAAAAGCTCCTGCTTTACGGCGGCGCGATCCAGCTGGCCGGAACGGTCAAGGGCCGAAAAGCCAGTCGCCATGCGACCTCGGACTGGATGGCGCTCGAGCAGCAGCGCGGCATATCCGTGACTTCGTCCGTTATGCAGTTTCCGTACAAAGATTGCGTTATCAACCTGCTGGACACACCGGGTCATGAGGACTTTTCTGAAGACACCTACCGGACACTGACCGCGGTGGATTCGGCGCTGATGGTGATCGACTGCGCCAAAGGCGTCGAGCAACGCACCATTAAGCTGATGGATGTATGTCGGCTACGCGATACGCCGATCATGACGTTCATTAACAAGCTCGACCGGGATGGACGCGAGCCGATCGAGCTCCTCGATGAAATCGAGTCAGTGCTCAAGATTCAGTGCAGCCCCATTACCTGGCCGATTGGCATGGGTCGATCTTTGAAGGGCGTGTATCACCTGTTGCAGGACAGCATCTATCTGTATGACAAGGTCGGCCGCGAAAAGGCCGCCGAGATCCGCAGAATTGATGGCCTGGACTCCGCGGAGGCCGCCGAGGTTCTTGGCGACAGTCTGGAAGATTTTCGTGAGGAAATTGAACTCGTCAAAGGCGCCTGCCCGACGCTTTCGCTGGATGATTACCTTGCGGCCAAACAGACGCCGGTCTTTTTCGGTTCGGCGATTGCCAATTTTGGCGTCAAAGAGCTGCTGGATGAGTTCATTACGCACGCACCGGCACCGCTACCGCGCGAGAGCGAACAACGCGTTGTCGAGCCAACCGAGGACGCACTGACCGGTTTCGTTTTCAAGATTCAGGCAAATATGGATCCTGGTCATCGTGATCGCATTGCTTTTATGCGTATTTGTTCAGGCGAGTACCGTAAGGGGATTCGCACCCTGCACGTTCGTTCCGGTAAGGAAATGAAGATTCCGGAAGCGATCACCTTCATGGCGGCCGACAGGCAGCACGCAGAAACAGCCTACGCCGGCGACATCATCGGCATACACAATCACGGCACGATCAACATCGGCGACAGCTTTTCGGAAGGCGAGGAACTGCGTTTCACGGGCATCCCAAATTTCGCGCCGGAGATGTTTCGGCGCGCCGTGCTGAAAGACCCGCTGCGCCTCAAGGCACTGCAGAAAGGGCTGGCGCAATTATGCGAGGAGGGGGCAACGCAGTTGTTCAAGCCGATGCGCAACAATGACCTTATTTTGGGGGCGGTCGGTCCCCTGCAGTTCGAGGTCGTGGCACACCGGCTGAAAGATGAATACAACGTTGAGTGCCAGTTTGATACGGTCAATGTCGCTACCGCTCGCTGGGTTGAGTGCGCGGACGACAAGATGCTCTCCGACTTCCAGGTTAAGGCGCATGACCATCTTGCGCTGGATCACGGTGGCCGTCTGGTCTACATTGCTCCTACGCGGGTTAACCTGAACCTGACCGAGGAGCGCTGGCCTGAGATCAGATTTCTCAAGACGCGGGAACACTAATCTCCGGCTTCGCGGCTGAGGCCTTCCTATGAAGCTTCCGCCAATTATCAATCGCAGGGTCATCGGTTGGGCGCTGTATGACTGGGCGAATTCCGCCTTTGCCCTGAGCGTGCTGGCTGTGTTGTTTCCGTTGGTGCTCGGCAATTTCTGGAGTGTTGGCGACGACGGTGCCGCAGTGACTGCCCGTCTTGGATGGATCACATTTGCCGCCAGCTTGTTTGTCTGCATCACGGCGCCGTTGTTCGGCACCATTGCGGATGCGGGTGGCTACCGGAAGCGCTTTCTGTTCGTTCTGGCCATTATCGGCGCCACCATGACGGCGGCATTGGGGCTGGTCGGCGAGGGGGCGTGGCCGCTCGCGCTGGCTATCTACCTCGTCGCCTCATTTGGCTACTATAGCTCGATTGTTTTTTATGACTCGCTGCTGATCGACGTCTGCGAGCCGCGTTATTTCAGCTTCGTGTCGTCGCTGGGCTTTTCCCTCGGCTACCTGGGGGGCGCTGTACTGCTGGCGCTGCATCTTTGGATGCTGTCAGTGCCAGCGACCTTCGGATTCGAAAACAGTGCCGAGGTATTCAGCTTCGCTTTCATCTCTGTAGGCGTCTGGTGGCTCGTGTTTCTCGTGCCACTATTGCGTTTCGTCCCCGAGCACCGCAGCCCGATCCAGGTGAGTAGCGGCGCGATCCGCGCAGCCTACAGCGAACTCAGGGCAACCATGTTGAAGGTGGGCCAGTATCGCAACGTGGTTATCTTCCTGGCCGCCTACTGGCTGTATATCGGCGGCGTCTTTACCGTGATTTTCATGGCGGTGAACTACGGCCAGAGACTGGGGTTCGAGGACAAGGATCTCGTAATGGCGCTATTGGTCACGAACTTCATTGGCTTCCCGGCGACGTTCCTGTACGGCCTGGTAGGGCACCGTTTCGGACCAAAATCGGGAATCTATTTCGCGCTGCTCGTCTATATCGGCATGTCCATCTGGGCGATCTTCATGAAGGATGTGCAACAGTTTCTTGTCATGGCTATCGTTATTGGCATGGTTCAGGGTGGTGTGCAGGGTCTTAGCCGGTCGTTGTACGCGTCGCTGATTCCCACGGAGCAGCCCGGTGAGTTCTTCGGCTTCTATAACATGGTGACGAAGTTCGCCCATGTGCTGGGGCCGGCCATGGTTGCGATCGCCGCGACGCTGTCTGACGATCCGAAATGGGTCTTGCTGGCCCTGATGCCGCTCTTCTTAGCGGGCGGTTTTCTATTGACTATTGTGCGGACAAATTTGGTGAACTCTGCCGACCTATCGCCGTAACGGCCACTTTGAGACGCCGCATCGCGCTGTCATCGCCTTTTCCGTAACGTGCATCGTGGTAGGCATTGGTGACCGCATCCACTGTGGCCGGAGATAGCGGACTTTCACGCCGGACCCGCTCGGCAAAGCGTGCCGCGGTCTCGCCGAGCGCTGGCTCCAGACCCGTCTTGCGAGTGAAGCGTTGATAGAGAATCGCAGCAGGGTCTTTGGCCGGGGCGCGATAACGCAGTGCCAGTAGAATGCTGATGATTGCGATAAAGAAGAATACGACCCCAATCATGGTTAGCATCAGCTTGCGCCAGTTTGGGTCCTGCATGCCCAACCACTCCATGAACTTATTCTGATTCTCGGGGCCATAGCCCAGAATCCACGCGTTCCATTTGGCGTTAACAGCGTCCCAGGCAAGTGTGACCTTGTGCATGAGTTGTGACGGCGCATCAAATCCCCACGCTGCCCCGACACCCTCGAACGCCGCGTCGCTAACGCCATAGTCTATGCGGTCAGGGGCGACCGCTGCGGTCGGGTCGATGCGGTACCAGCCGTGCCCCTCGACCCAGACCTCATTCCAGGCGTGTGCATCTGATTGTCGGACCGTCAAATGGCCGGCCATCGGGTTCATTTCGCCACCGTGATAGCCGAGTACGATGCGTGCCGGTATACCTGCGGAGCGCATCAGAACGGCAAAAGCCGACGCATAGTGTTCGCAAAATCCTTGCCGCGTATCGAATAGAAACCGATCAACCGAGTTGCTGCCCAGTGCCGGCGGTTGCAGCGTGTAAAAATATTCCTCCCGGTTAAATTTCTGCAGCACCGATTCGATAAAAGCTTTTTGGGAACCTGCGGCTTCGTGCATTTCTGCTGCCAGAGATCGCGTTCGCGGGTTACTGCTTTCTGGCAGTCGGAGGTACCAGGAACGGGCGTAGTCGGTCAGCTCGACTTTTGTGCTGAAGTCGACATAGGAAACGGCTTTATAAGCGATACGCTGATCGATCGGCATCGCACGGGCCAGCTGGTGCTGCGGGCCCATGAAAGTTCGCTCCAGTTCCCAGGAGTCTGGCATATCGAGCGCGAACACCCACTGTTGTCGCGTTGGTTCCATTGTGATTTCGTATTCAACAGCTTCACCCTTCACCTCGACTTCTTCAAAGGATCGGGGTCCCTCATACGGATCGTTCTGCGTCCAGGTTCGGCCGTTGAAGACCGTGAGTACCAGGCCGCGCCAATACAGGTCCCTGGAGGCTGGAACGGTATCGTCGAATCGGACACGAAAGGCAACCGCGTCGGACATTGACAGTGAGCTGATATCACCAGGACTCATAGAGTCGTTAATGCCCGATCGGGCCGTACCGGTGTCCATCGGAACCGCCCAAAACGGTATTGCTATGCGGGGGAAGAACACCCACATGGCGACTGCCAGCGGCGCGGCGTAGAGCACCAATCGCCCTCCGGTCGAGAAGCTTTGTCTTGCGGATTCACCGGGTGTGGCCGACATGCGCAGCCAGGCGGTCATGATGAAAACGATGCTGACGATCAGATAGGGCAGCGACCAGAGATACTGCTCTCGCAGCAAAGAAGACATGACAAGGAATATCGATATGAACAGCAGTACAAACTGGTCGCGCCGCACACGCGTCTCAAGAAGCTTCAGCGATGCCATGACTGCGAGTAGTGCAGAGCCTGGGCCAACGCCGCTGATCGTCGAGTAGGTCGCCAGAACGCCGAGAAAACAAGCCAGTGCAAGGCCGGCCCGTAGCCATACTGAGGGCACGGCGCGCCGCCGCTTTTCGATCAGGTAGCGCCAGGCCGAGCAGCCGAAAAAGGCCGCGCTGACCCAGATAGGCAGATACGGTAAATGCGGCGCGACCGACAGCGCCAGCGCGCCCAGCGTCCAGGGCAGGCTGGACAGCAGGGATCCATCGGTGCCTCGTGGCGCCACCATTATCCGGCGCCCTTCTCGAACAGCGCCAGTGCTTCGAGGCAGCTGCTCTTGTGCGCCTCGCCGTGCGCTGGCGGGAACTCGGCAGCGGGGAGACGCACACCATAGTCCTCCATCGAGCGATCGGCATCGATGATCCATCGTGTCATGATAGACAGCCGTTCCTCAACGTCGGCCGCGGCAATGTCGTCGAAGTTAAACCACTGACTGCTGGTGTCCGCGCCGGCGAATTGCTTGGATAACAGCTGTCCGCTACGCGCGTACGCCTTCCACGCGACGTGCCGGGGGGAATCTCCTACCTGGTATTTTCGCAGTCCCGCAAAGTCTTCTTCGCCGCGAGCATCATGCTGTCTATGCCCGTGCGCGACCATGGTGGGGGGAGGCTCCGGTACGGTCTGGGCCGGCTTTGGATAGACCAAACCGCGAATGTCCATATGCAGCCAGGCCCATGAGCGAAATAACTCGAATGGAAACAGGGTGCGAACGCCGAAGCGATCCACCGTAAGCCAGCCACGCCTGCTGGTCGGTACGTGCAGTGTGAAAATCTTGCTTTCACCGGCCTTAAGATCCTGGGCATCTGTTTGCATGCCTTGCCGATACAGGCGAATGCCGAAACGGCTGTTTTTCGAATGATTGGTGACGGCGATACTGACCCGCAGGGTCTGACCCGCGTAAACCGGCGCAATGCCTGCGAAGGCAAGCTCGAGACCAACAAGATTGCGCTGGCACTGGTGCATGGATACCAGACCGATGCCGATTAGGACGAACGTCAGGACGAAGGAGAGGTTGTTTGTGTAATTCATCGAGCCGAGCAACATCGAAAACGCCATGATTCCGAACACGATGCCGACACCGGTCGGTAGTATGTAAACGCGACTGGGGCGTAGCCTGGTTGTGGTCGGATCCACGCCCTGGCGTTTGCGCGCCCAGCGACCGACGCGCTGTAATGCGGTCGCTCGCAGCGAACGGAATAATTTCCCCGGTCTAGGGAATGGCCACGTAGTCGAGGACATGCTGGCAGAGTTCGGTGGGGCTGCGGAAACGAGTTCCACCAGCCGGCTTGAGTCGGTGGCCCGCTATCGCCGCGAATACAGTCTGAACGTCATCCGGGTAGGCGCCCGAGTGTCCCTCGACAAACGCGACGGCTTTTGTTGCGGCGACCAGTGCCTGGGCGCCACGTGGAGACAGGCCAATTTCAATGTCAGCCGATTCGCGTGTATGGCGCACGAGTGATTGCACGTAGTCCATGAGCGCATCGCTGACGTGCACTTCTTTGACGGATTGCTGCAGCGCAAGCAGCATCTCCGAACCGGTCACCGCCTCGATATCCTTGAGCATCAGGCGACGATCATCACCGGCCAGCAGCTCGCGCTCGCTTGTTTCGTCGGGGTAGCCCAGCCGTACGCGCATGAGGAAGCGATCGAGCTGCGATTCGGGCAGTGGAAAGGTACCAATCTGGTCACCCGGATTCTGTGTCGCGACGACGAAAAACGGCTCGGGCAGTTTACGGGTGCTTCCGTCGATCGAAACCTGCTGTTCTTCCATGGCTTCAAGTAGCGCACTCTGCGCTTTCGGTGTCGCCCGATTGACTTCGTCGGCCAGGATCAGTTGTGAAAAAACCGGCCCCGGTTGAAACTCGAACTCTCCGCGATCCTGGCGAAAAACGGAAACGCCGATAATGTCTGCTGGTAGCAGGTCGCTGGTGAACTGAATGCGTTGGAAGCTCAAGCCCAATACGCGAGACAAGGCCTGCGCGAGTGTAGTCTTACCAAGCCCGGGCAGGTCTTCGATCAGGAGGTGCCCGCGCGCGAGCAGGCAGGCCAGTGCCAACGTGATCTGGTCATTCTTACCGAGGATGATGCGGGACAAAGCTGCGCGTGCCCGTTCGACAGCTTCACGCTGTCCGTCCTTGCTCGCGTGAATTTGTTCCAGAGTATTTCCCTGCGGCATCAATTGATCCTCAAAATTTCATGGCCAGACGCTGATCGGATCATAGTCACCCAGGACCTGCCGTTTTGCACTGGCTTGCCGGGCAGAGTGTGATGCAGTGCTCAAAAAAGCAGCGTAGTCAGGCGAACTCGTCGAGCTTTGCGATCTGATCGCTTAGCTGTGCGATCGTTTTTTCGAATTCCGTGGCCCGAGCTCGTTCTTGTGTGACCACCTCAGCGGGGGCATTGTTCACAAAATTTTCATTGCCCAGTTTGCCCTTGGCACGCGTCAACTCTGCCTCGGCCTTTTCAAGCTGCTTTCCTAGACGTGTGCGCTCTGCATCTACGTCGATTAGCCCCTTCATTGGCACAAGCAGCCGCATTTCGCCGAGCAACGCTGCGGCAGATACAGGCGGCTCTTCATCGATGGCAAGTTCAGCGACCGACTCGACCCGACCGACACGCCTTAGCAGAAGTAGATTCTGTTCGACGCGCTGTTTGTCCTGTTCGCTCGCCTGTTGCAGCAGGACGGGCAGGAATTTCCCCGGCGAGATATCCATCTCGCCGCGAATCTGGCGAAGTCCGAGTATAAACTGCTTGACCCACTCTATATCTTCAACCGCGCCTGGATCGCTCTTTTCATCCTGTGCCTCAGGATAGGGGCGTAGCATGATCGTTTCGCCTTCGATGCCGGCCCGTTCGGCAGTTTGTTGCCAGATCTCCTCAGTGATAAACGGCATGATCGGATGCAGTAAACGCAAGATTGACTCAAGCACTTCGATCAGCGTACGCCTGGTGCCACGTTGCAGTGCCGCGGAGGCTTCATCGGATTGCAGTACGGGTTTCGACAATTCCAGGTACCAGTCACAAAACTCATGCCAGGTGAACTCGTACATGGCCTGCGCGGCCAGGTCGAGCCTGTAGCTCGAGAAGTGACCATGGACTTCCGTGACCGTCTCATTGAGGCGTGCAACAATCCAGCGATCGGCAACGCTGAGTTCGACAGGGCCTTCATCCAGCGTCTCGGTATTCATCAGGACGTAGCGCGCTGCGTTCCAGAGCTTATTGCAAAAGTTTCTATAGCCTTCGATGCGTCCCAGGTCGAAGCGAACATCGCGACCGGTTGTGGCTAGTGCAGCGAATGTAAAGCGCAATGCATCGGAGCCGTACTGATTTAAACCGTCCGGGAACTGCTTGCGAGTGGCGCGTTCAATCTTTGGTGCGAGATGATCCTGCATCATGCCGCGGGTGCGCTTGTCTACGAGTGTCTGTAAATCGATGCCGTCGATAAGATCCAGAGGGTCCAGGATGTTGCCCTTCGATTTTGACATCTTCTGGCCGTCATCGGCACGAATGAGGCCGTGAATGTAGACCTCACGAAACGGCACGTCGCCCATGAACTTCAGGCCCATCATGATCATTCTTGCGACCCAGAAAAAAATAATATCGAAGCCGGTGACGAGGACGTTACCAGGATAGAAGTCGTCGAGACGCTGCGTCTTTTCTGGCCATCCAAGCGTGCTGAACGGCCATAGCGCCGAGGAAAACCAGGTATCAAGAACGTCTTCGTCCTGGCGTAATACGAGGTCGTCAGCGAGGCTGTTCTTTTCACGCACATCTTCTTCGGAGTAGCCGACGTAGATATTGCCCGCGTCGTCATACCAGGCCGGGATGCGATGCCCCCACCATAGTTGCCGGCTGATACACCAGTCCTGAATGTTGTACATCCAGTCGAAGTACGTCTTAGACCAGTTTTCCGGCACGAATTTGATCTTGCCGCTTTCAACCGCCTCGATGGCGGGCTTCGCCAGCGGTTCAACCTTCACATACCACTGATCTGTGAGGTAGGGCTCGACAATAGTATGCGAGCGATCGCCGCGCGGAATTTTGACCACGTAGTCTTCGATCTTTTCGAGCAGTCGCAGTTCTTCGAAATCTGCGACGATCTGCTTGCGCGCCTTGAAGCGATCCATCCCGCGGTAGGCTTCAGGCACAGTGTCGTTAAGCGTCGCGTCATCGGTCAGGATGTTATACAGGGGCAGGTCGTGCCGTTTGCCGATGTCGTAGTCATTGAAATCGTGTGCAGGCGTGATTTTTACACAGCCAGTGCCGAACTCCGGATCGACGTAGTCGTCGGCGATAATCGGGATTCGGCGCCCCACGATTGGCAGGATGATTTCCTCTCCCACCAACGATTTGTAGCGATCATCGTTGGGGTGTACCGCAACGGCGCTGTCACCCAACATGGTCTCGGGACGTGTTGTCGCAACAACGAGATGGCCTTTGCCCGAAGCCAGCGGGTAACGGAAGTGCCAGAGACTGCCATCTTCATCGGCAGACAGAACCTCAAGATCAGACAATGCGGTATGCAGTACCGGGTCCCAGTTGACCAGGCGTTTGCCGCGGTAGATGAGTCCTTCCTCATGCAGCTTGACGAAGACTTCCTTGACGGCGGCCGACAGCCCTTCGTCCATGGTGAATCGCTCATGCTCCCAGTCCACAGACGCGCCGAGCCGGCGAGTTTGCTGACTGATCTGTCCGCCCGATTCTTCTTTCCACTGCCAGACGCGCTTGACGAATTCATTACGCCCCAGGTCACGCCTTGATGTGCCTTCGGCGTTGAGCAGACGTTCGACGACCATTTGCGTCGCGATGCCGGCATGATCCATACCCGGTTGCCACAACGTCCGGTGACCTCTCATACGGTGGTAGCGAATCAGGGCATCCTGAATCGTGTCACCAAAGCCGTGACCCATGTGCAATGTGCCCGTCACGTTCGGCGGAGGAATCATGATGCAATAACGGTCGCCATCACCTTGAGGCGCAAAATAGCCGTTTTTTTCCCAGCGCTCGTAGATGCGCCGTTCAATCTCTTTCGGTTGGTAAGATTTGTTCATCAGAGTTTGTGTGTCTGGATCGAGTGACCCTGGTCCCTGTACTCGGTAAATCGTTTGCGACTAAGCAGCTTGCAGTTTTCGTCGGCAGTAACCAGTTCGGCAACCCGTGGAAAAGATTCGGCGAAAGCGGGTATCTCGTCGCACAGATTGATTAGCAGGTCGCGCGACTCGACGCCGTCCGGCGTACAGCCGATCATCACGGGCGCTACGCCAGTATCGTCATCGACACTGCTGATTGCATGAGGGACGAAGCTGCCGTCACGAAACGTCCACAAAAGCTCGTCAAGCTGCTCGGCATCCTGGCGGGTTTGCGTATGAATGTAGACCGTGTTTTCAAGTCGATAGGCTTTCTCAGCCAACTTGCACGCCAATGTGCGTCGCGATCGCTCATCGGCGCGCTGCAGCACGTAAAAGTCGACTCTGGCCATAACGTTGATTGCTCAGGGCAGGGCGCGGGATCGCGCAAGCAGCATCTCCGACAGCAAGGGAACCGGCCGCCCTGTTGCCCCTTTTTTGACGCCGCTTTTCCAGGCCGTTCCGGCGATGTCCATATGTGCCCAGTTCAGGCCATCGGTGAATTTCTCAAGAAAACAGGCGGCCGTTACTGCGCCCCCACCTGGCCCGCCGATGTTGGACATGTCGGCGAAATTACTTTTCAGTTGCTCTGCATATTCCTCACCGAGCGGCATTGGCCAGGCGCGATCCTCGGCGCTTTCGCCGGCGGCAACCAGTTCATTGCGCAAGACATCGCTGGTACTCATGACGGCTGAGCGATGCGCGCCAAGTGCGACTACACATGCGCCGGTCAAGGTAGCGACGTCAATGATGGCTGCAGGCTTGAAGCGCCGCGAGTAGGTAAGCGCATCGCAGAGGATCAGCCGACCCTCGGCATCCGTATTGAGGACCTCGATTGTCTGACCCGACATGCTGGTGACGATATCGCCGGGTTTGGTTGCCCCGCCGCTCGGCATGTTCTCGACAGTGGGTACGACAACAGTCAGGTTAACAGGCAGGTTGAGCCGGGCAACGGTTGCCATTACGCCGATCACACTCGCAGCGCCGCACATGTCGTACTTCATCTCGTCCATGGCAGGGCCAGGTTTGAGTGATATCCCGCCGGTATCGAAGGTAACGCCCTTGCCAACCAGCACGACCGGCTTGTCGTTGCCGGCGCCCTTGTATTGCATGACAATCAATTTTGCGGGCTCGTCCGAACCCGCGCTTACCGACAGTAACGAACCCATTCCAAGCCGTTTCATCTCGGTCTCGTTGAGCGCTTTGGTCGTCAGGCGTCCATTACCGACAGCGAGTTTCTTCGCGGTTCGGGCAAGGTAGCTTGGTGTACAAACATTGGCCGGGAGATTGCCGAGATCCCTGGCCAGAGACGCGCCCTCTGCAATTGCATCGCCATGCTCGGCACCGCGCTTGACATTAGATGCGTCGTCACGAGTCGCGATTGCGAAGCCGACCTTCTTCAACGGGCTGGCGGGGGGCTTGCGGCCGCTCTTCATGCGGTTGAATTTGTATAGCACCTCGCCGACAGCTTCCACGGTATGTCGTGCCAGATAATACGGACTCGTTTTCTTTACTTTCTCGAGCGTCAGCGAATTCAGAATCTGCCTGGATTTGGTCTGCGAGATTATCTTCACCGCGGCGGCTACGGCTTTTCGAAACTGCTTCGCATCAAATTCAGCAGGTTTGCCAAGCCCAACGACGACGACCCGAGCGGACTTGATACCGTTAATGTCTGTCAGTAGCGTGCATTTCCCGGGTTTTGATGAAATATCGCCGCGCTTGGCCAGTCTTCGAATTACGCCCTTGCTGGCGGCGTCAATGTCGCTGGCTCCGGCACTCAGCTTGCCGCGATCGTAGAGACCAACAATGACGCAATCGACTGCGCGTTTTGAGGAATTGCTTGTTGTTGTGAAATATTCCATGGACTTGACTCGCGCTCCTCACGGTTCGGGACTGTCGCGGATAAAATAAAAGCGGTAGTCTAACCCTTTCAGCTGCCAGCAGCTACGCTATTACCGGGCACCGATGGGCCGCATTCTGGATCGGTACATATTTCGCGAAATCGCCGTGACCTGGTTTGGGGTCACGATGGTTTTGCTACTCATTCTGCTGACCAATCAGTTTGCGCGGGTGCTGGGCGATGTGGCGAAGGGCAAGCTTCCCAAGAATGCCGCTTTCGACGTAATAGGCTTGTCTGCAGCCCAATATCTGACAGTTCTTGTGCCTATCGGCCTGTTTTTGTCGATCATGCTGGCCCTCGGGCGCCTCTATCGAGACTCTGAAATGCCGGCGATGATGGCTTGCCGGGTCGGGCCGTCCGGTATCTACCGGCCGCTGGCCTGGCTGCTCGCTCCGCTGGCCCTGGGCGTCGCCTGGCTGTCGATGGAAGGTGCGCCCATGGCGCTCACCGCCGTCGATCGGATTGGCGCCGAGGCCCGGCGTGAGGCCGACCTGGCCAGTATCGAACCGGGGCGGTTTACAATTTTTGGCCCGGACCAGGCTGTCGTCTACGGCGAGAGCGTCACCGCTGACGGCGTAATGGAAAAAGTGTTCATGCAACGTCAGGTCGCTGACGGGCGCGTCGAGGTCGTACTCGCGGAGCGCGGCGAGCAGCTCGAGTCCGAGGATGCGAACACCCGGTTGCTGGTGCTGCACAACGGACGCCGCTACGAAGGCGTGCCCGGAACGACGCAGTTTCGCGTTGTTGAATTTGCCGAGCACGGTATTCCCTTTCAGTTGCCCAGCCTCGATGCCCCGGATCCGCGGCCTCGGGCCATGCCGTTTCAGCAATTGTGGGCATCGAATGAGCTCGCCCACATCGCGGAGTTGCAGTGGCGCGTCAGTATTCCGTTGGCGACGATTCTGCTGGCAATGCTTGCAGTACCGTTGAGCAATAGCCAGCCGCGCGCAGGTCGTTATGGTCGCCTCGGAATTGGACTGCTTGTCTTCATCATTTACCTCAACATGTTGAGTGCCGCGAAAGCCTGGGTTGAACAGGCGACCCTGTCTCCAGCGCTCGGGCTTTGGTGGGTACATGGGTGTATAATGCTGTTTACACTCGCGCTACTGGCCGTGCAGTACCGGTGGCATAGGAGGATTTGGCGGTGACGGGTTTGCTCAGCCAATACCTGATGCGCACGATTCTGGCCAGTACCGCCCTGGTACTCGTTGTACTTCTTGCACTTGCGGGCCTGTTTGAATTTATCGCGGAGTTGGATGACACCCAGGGTGGTTACCAAACGCCTCAGGTAATTCTGTTCGCAGCACTGCGGCTGCCGAATCTCGCCTTTGAAATGTTGCCGGTCGCCGCCCTTATCGGTTCGCTCCTGGGTTTAGGGGCACTCGCCGGCAACAGCGAAATTGTTGTCATGCGGTCGGCTGGACTGTCGGTCAGGCAGCTCGCCGGCATGGTGGCAATCTCGGGACTCGTCATGCTGATTGCAACGGGCTTGCTCGGCGAGTTCATCGGCCCGCCGCTCGACCTGTATGCCCGCGACATGCGACTCGAGGCTCGTTACGAAAAGGGCGACGCCCGTCTGGGTAACGAGACCTGGGTAAAGGACGGACCTGTTTATCTTCATCTCGAACGTGTCAATTCGGAGTTCGAGTTTGGCAGCATCTACCTGTTTCGTTTTGATGATGATTACGAATTGACAGCTATCGCTCGCGCTGAAAACTCGGGTATCGATGACGACGATAACTGGATTCTTGAAAACCTGCGAGAAACTCGTTTTCGTAATGACGGTGTGCAGATCGTGGAGTCGTCGCTTGCCGTTGAAACGTTTGAAGTCAATGCGGAGCTGCTGGGGAGTTCGCTCGCCAAACCTTTAAGCCTGTCGGCGCGAGGTTTGCTCGTTTATATCGACTATCTGAAGCGCAACAGTCTCGACGCGTCGCAATACGAATCCGAACTTTGGTATCGTGCTTCACGCACCCTGACCGTGCTGATCATGCCGGTTCTCGCACTGGCCTTTGTATTTGGCTCGCTGAGAACCGGAGGTGCCGGCGGTCGCCTGATGTTGGGTGTCATTATCGGGCTCGCCTATTACCTAAGCAGCGAAACCCTCGCGAACTCGGGTCAGGTCTTTAACCTGAATCCTGTGCTGGTGAACTGGCTGCCAACCGTGGTGCTTGCGTCGGTTACGGGCATCGCGTTGCTGCGGATCCGTTAGCAACCTTACAGGCTGGGCTACGTCTTCTCTTTTTTCGGGTAGTAAACGAGACGGGTTTTGCTGATCCGGTCGTGCCAGGTGAGTGAGTCTTTGTCCCAGAGCTGCCACAGAAACCCCAAACCCAGCGGCAGCAGGGACAGTAGCGCGGCGGCGAAGCGCAGACTTGCCGTCGCTGTTGACGGCAGTTGCCCGTCTTCGGTTTCAAGCTGTAGCCCCCAGGACTGCATGCCCAGTGTCCTGCCTGAGTAACTCCAGAAGCCAACGAAGAACGCGTAAACGACGCCAATCAGAATCAGTCGGTAGAGGAGATTGTCACCGGATTCCACCGGCTCGCCGCCGCGTATGGCGATAAACGGAATCGTTGCAAGGAACAGTAACGCAATGACCAGCAAAGCGTCATAGAGAATCGCCGCAAGGCGTCGCAGGAAACCTGAGTTTCGCATCTTTTGTTGAATTTCTTCGGGGGCCATTTATAGGATGCCGCTGTGTTTCAGTTCACGGGCACGACGACGATAATCGCGGCCCAACCAGAGCGTGACGATAGCCCAAATAACAGCGAATGGCAGCATCACGAACGATATGCCGGCTATTCCCAGCGTGGCCATGATTTTTACGGTCCAGGTGCCGACAACATCGCCACCCCGATACACGGCCGTATCGATGAAATTCTTGGTTTTGTATTTTTCTTCAGGAGTGACAACGGAGTAAAGCATGTCTGTCGTAGGCTTCATGAAGCCGAAGCCCAAAGCACGTCTCGCGACGGTCAGCACGGCGACGACGCCAAGAACGGGATCGAAAGCAAGGATGGCGAATCCGACAATGGAGATGATTGGCAGCAAGGACAGGCTCACGCCGATACCGAAGCGGCTGACGACGTGTCTCACTAGAAACATCTGGCCGATGAGGGCGAGAGCATTGGTTGCTACGTTGATATTCGAAAAGAATCGCGTCTGCCGGTTGGGGTCGGGTATCGCCGTTTCGACGAGTTCGGCGGCAAACATGTAAAGCGCAGTGCCCAGCAAACTCGCGATCACGGATGAGACTGCAATGGCAATGAAGTACTTCGATGAAAACAGGTGCGTGATGCCGCCAAGCGCCGCACCGCCCAGTGGTTTCTGGCTGTCAACGGTCTCGGTGGTCTCGTTTTCATGCTCGAGCACGACCCACTTTCGCAGCTGTGCGATACACAAAACGGCGAGTGACAGCAGCGCTGCGGAAATAGGCAGCAGGTTTTCGAATCCGATTTGCACGACCAGCGCGCTGGTTGCGGCACCGCCCAGCAGGGCGCCGATACTGCCGCCGGCCGCGATGACGCCGAACAGTCTGCGACCCTGTTCCCGCGTATATATATCGGCCATGAAGCTCCAGAACACTGATACCACGAACAGGTTGAAGACACTCAGCCAGACAAAAAAAGCGCGCCCGAGCCAGATAAATTCCCGGTCGGCATCGAGCGCCTGTGAGAACACCAGCCAGAAGAAGAGGATATTGGAGATAAAAAACAGGTAGACCCAGGGTAGAAACACGCGTCTCGCAAAACGTGATGCAACCCAGCCGAACACCGGGGTGGCGATCAGCACGGCAACAAACGTGCCGATAAACAGGTAGGGTATGTTCTCGGGGCCGCTTCCGACCGCCAGTTGTTCACGAACCGGCCTCAGAATGTAGTATGCAGCCAACACGCAGAAGAAGTAGGCAAATGACCAGGCAACGGCGACGTATTCGTGTCGCTCGAGGCCTAGGACGTTGTCCAGAAAAAAACTACGAAGCTTGTCGACAGGTGCGGTGGACACGTCAGCCTTCAGGTGCTTGAACAGGCGCCAATACTCACAGAAAAACCCGGCAATGTCTTATATATAGGGAGAAAATAATGGAAGCAGTTGCAATCGTTACAGTAGTTGCCTTGGCGCAGTTCGTGTTCTTTTCGATCCAGGTGGGTTCGATGAGAGGCAAACACGGCGTAAGCGCGCCGGCGGTTGCGGGACACCCTGAGTTTGAGCGCATGTTCCGTATTCAACAAAACACGATGGAGCAGTTGGTCGCGTTTATCCCTGCGCTGTGGATGTTCGCATGGCTTGTCAATCCGCTTTGGGGTGCAGGACTGGGTGTCGTCTTTATCGTCGGACGCTTCATCTATTGGTCGTCGTATCTGAAAGATCCGGGCAGCAGGGGGGCGGGCTTCACAATAACGTTCCTGCCGACTGCCGTTATGCTCGTGTGGTCGCTCATTGACGCATCGATGACGTATTTTTGAGCGCATCTACGCGAAAGCAAGAGATTTGCCGCTTCTGAGGTCGCGCGGAGTATCGGACACTCTCTTTGGTCAACAAACCAAGGAGAGGAACGATGGCAAAACGGAACTTAGCCGCCTTATTGCTCGCGGGCAGTATCGCAATGGCGGTATCAGCTGCTGCGAGCGCAGACGAGCCATTCACGGGTGCAGACGGTTGTGCGGTACTGGCACAGCTGGTCTATACCGAAGTTACAGCCGCCGCCTGGCGCAGTCCGGGTGTTGCCCCGGCAACCTATGCGGACGCGTTTCGCCCCGACATCAGTATCTGCAATCGCACGGCTCGCACGGTTAGCAACGCATACACCCTGGCGATGTCGAGCCTGGGTACTCACGTTCAGTGGGACTACCCGCCGGGCGATCGTGGCGATTATTGCTGGAGTGGTTTTCTGGATCAGTGCTATCCGCGACGCTCGCCGCTAGGCGGTGAGGTGGCTATCTGGGCCGCGGTAAGTAACGCCGTCCGATACGCAATGCCCAGTGGATCGGGCAGCGACCAGAGCGTTTTCAGCAAGGGCGCGATGCGGCTGTCGCTGCGATCGGCACTGCACCGAGAAGATCTCACGCAATAGTCCACACAGACTCAGGAGACTGGGCCCGCGCTGCGGGCCCTTTGTGTTTGGTGCTCCCCAGGGGATTGACTCGAATCGCCCGGGCGATTCTCGCCCCTTCGGGGCCCCTTCG
>Ga0316201_10000010_pt1 | contig 83589 bp, 106 predicted proteins | sample CS6wburrow_MG_FD_204516 | JGI IMG/M metagenome (GOLD analysis project Ga0316201, IMG submission 204516) | Coastal sediment microbial communities from Delaware Bay, Delaware, United States - CS-6 worm burrow | ecosystem: Environmental > Aquatic > Marine > Coastal > Sediment | place: USA...
ACGCAGGTCGGTACAAGGTTAGCTACACCTCGTAACACGTTCCAGCGCAACACGTTAAGTTGGTACAGGAAACAGTGTATTATCGTAACTTGCTATCTTGCAACTGCTTACGACTTCTCTTCCATTCACGTAATCTCTTACGATAAATGGGGGCACAGTACTTACACACTTCTTTAGATCCGTTCAATACTTCTGGGTCGGCTCTAAACTCTTTTATGTCTCTAAGTTTGCTGCAGGCAATGCATCTTCTGGTGCTCATAATAACCTCTACTAGTTATATCTACGTATTGAGGACAAGAAGCAGAGTGAGCGTAGAAGTCTCACCTTTTCAGACCATGAATCCTAGCTTCTATTAAACAATTTACTAAACTAATAACGATTTGTCAACAATTTATATTCGATTCACCCACCCAGGTTTGTCATGGGACCTGCTCCTGCGATTCCTAATTTATTCGGGATTATGCGGATCGCTGGTGGGTGAATCCTTTTTAAACCTCACCAGCCTAAAGGAAGACTGGCGCTCTTCCCCCCTTTTAAATACTAACAGTTAAACAATAAGTAGATTATATTATGAGGAGGCTTTACATATGGCTGTAATACGAATACGAGTACCATCTAAGGACTGCACGTGCCTCGGGTGCGTGTATAACAACAACCCAGTTGCCTGTCACAACGCGCCAAGGTGCGAAGATTCAACGGGCAGCTACAACTATGTGGAGAAAAACAACTATGAGAAGAAAAACAATACCGAAGGTAATTTTAGTGCCTTCAGACGACGGCTGCGGCGGGTGCTTGTATGAGCACGACAGGGACGGCTGCATTGAAGCCGACGACTGCTTCAACGAGAAATATTTACAAGAATGTATATTTGTTAAAGCGGAGGACAAAGAAGATGAGTAAGGTATTAAGATTTGAAACCATATGCGGGGTTAGTACGCGTACAGTAACGATACATGCGTCCAACGTCTTCTTAGAGCGTAAGGAAATGCCAGACGGCGTATATAAATATTACGTCTTTGTAATACCTGAGGCGGAGGACTCTTCGTGGTACGCAATAGACGCAGAGACATATAATCGTCTCGACCGCGAAATGGATCACTGATTACACGGGGTGCGCTAACGTCAACTCCTAGCACATCGCGTTCCTCGGCTCCCCGGCTCTCCGGGCCCCGTTCCCCGTTCCAAGCTTAAAGGTGAGGTAGCTCCTCACCCCCTTTTTATAAAACAAAGCAACAGTGGCGGAAGATAGACGCTACAGTACCAGATAATCTTAAGTAAGGGTGATGCCTGAAAAAGAGATTTGCCGAGTAACTTCGGAATTGTTTGCCGCATCTAGTAGAGGGTTCATCACCCCCACGGATCAATGGCATCGATTAAAACTGTCTGGAATTAGGCTCTGTCCGCGGAGGGCAGTAGGCCGTGCAGGTATCGAATCCTGTCTGTTGCTTTCGTTTTACCTATTTTGATTTATGGCAATAGGTAGGATGCGATACGCAGTGTAGTACTATAGATACACGTAAGTCAACGCATCCTGCCTGTTGCTTTCATTTTTTGTGAGGATTCTGGCTCTGAACGCGCTATCGTGCGCGGTTATCTGACAATAGCGAGGCTTAGTATGTCAGTACTGTAGCTGATTCAACCAGATCCTCCTCATTTTTATCAACACTAACGAGGAGAAATAATGGCAACCTTATTAACTATTATAGCCGGAGGGGCTATCGGCTTGGGGGCTGCACTGTTGACCGACCGTCCTATGAAAACACTAGGATATGCACTGTATGCCTGGGGCATAATAGGGATACTCCTGATACAGGGTGCGCGCCTGCTTGGTAGAATATAACTTACAGCCGGGATAGTGACCCGGCCCATTTTTATTATGTACAGAGTGACTCAACGAGTTGTTGCGGTGAGGAGCCTGTGAGAGTGTGGGCGCGTCCACATAAGTTCTCGAAGTTATGGGGTGGTTGTGGTGGTCATCCTCACTCTGTACATATTCATTTTTAGCAACGGTGGTGTAACAGAACACCTGGGTAACAGGCAGAGATAATAAGGGGCTCTCAAGCCTACATTAAAACTCTGACGGCCGGTTTATAAACGGAGCTGTAGGTATCGAATCCTACCCGTTGCTTTCATTTTAACAACTAACGAGGAGAACATCATGGGAGACATGGCTGATATGCTGATTGCAGATGGTATGGAATCCCTCTACAGCGGCTATATGGATTATGAAGAGGATAAATACGATCGCGTACGAAGGACGGCATCAGCTGGTGACAAATGTCACGCTTGTGATGATGGTACTTACATTAAAAGAATAAACAGTTGCTCGGGAGTGACTTTCTTAGGTTGCAGTAGGTATCCTAAGTGCAGAAGCACAATTTCACACCGTTTTATAATAACACAAGGAGGATTAAATGAGTCTTAACTACAAAGTCGGTGACCACGTTCACTACATGGCTAGCGGCCGTGACGCTGTTCTCGAGATAACTGACATTGACGAGTTTAACCAGATATATAGGATCAAACTCATCACAGACAATTTGAACGGAGAATATGACAAGAACCTTATGAATATTAAATCTCTTAAGGCGTTAGAAATGGCTTATCTTGAGAAGAACTCAGTTCTCTTGAGAAAGCCTGAACCTAAGCCTGAACCTAAGTCTAAGTATACACACAAGTTCAAAGTAGGCGATCTCGTTCACTACTATCGAACAACAGACATGAAACGAGATGTCGTTCTGAAGATAACAGGGTTTATAGATGCTGATTATAAGGTGGCTACTGTCACAGACAAACTATATAATTGGACTTTGAAATCCATATCAAGCGGGTGTTTAGATAAATTTGGTACTCGCATAGACGAGCCTGAACCTAAGCCTAAAGCTGAATACAAGTTCAAAATAGGCGATTGCGTTCATTACTATCGAACAACGAACAAAAACAGAGACGTCGTTCTGAAGATAGAGGGTTTTATGAAGGCCGATTATAAAGTGTCTGTTGTCGAAGACAAACTAAATAATTGGACTATGAAATCCATTTTACGCTCGTGCTTAAATAAGTTTGGTACTCGAGTAAACGAGCCCAAGCCTGAACCTAAGCCTAAAGAGACGCATCACAAATTCAAAGTAGGAGATCGTATTCTGTTTAGTGACTCCGAGTTGCATGGTGAACTAGAAGTACTCGATATCTGTTATAACAATAACAATTCAGGTACTAAGTTAATGTACGCTCTGAAACTCATAGCTGACTATTCTGATCACGACTTTAGCATAGTCGACTCTTCAACGTATGGAGGGACTGCAAGGTTTAATCGATACGTGTCTTACATAGACCGTCACTCTAGTCTGATAGCTAATCCTGAACCTAAGCCTAAGCCTAAGCCTAGGTTCAAGTACAAAGCAGGCGATCGTGTGCGGTTTCAAACCGCCGACAGAGACGCTGTCTTTGCGGTAAATGGTACCTACGGAAGTGAGGGCGATTATAATTATCACCTCCAGTTCATTGAAGACTTCTATACAGGAGGCTTCAAGCCTCCCCCTGTGACTGATATAAACTATCTCGAAGCGAATTACTTAGAACGTAATTCTACTTTGTACAACGAAGCGCCTATGCCTGTGCCTGAAACTTCTTTCAAGAGCATAGACAAGTCTTGGCATTTGAAACAGGTAGAGGCTGTCTTAAAGAAGGGCTCAAACACCCCTAGACATGTCCAAGGTATGCTGTACATGGGTAAATATGGTGCGGCGTACTTGTTACATAACTACGGGGACTTCGTCAACGGATTCGAACCTATAGACAAAGACTATAGAGCAGGGGGGTGGAGAGACAAATACGCAGGCTCGTGGCATATAGGCTCAGTAAAAGAGGGTCTAGACCATCAATACTGTGACAGCATCAAACTCATCGATAATCAAAACACGGAAGGTGAAGTATCTTCCACAACAACCAAAGAAGGAGAACCTAACATGTCAAAGATTAACATCAAGAAATTAGACAAGGCCCTAGCCGTAGCGAGGGACACACACAAAGCAGCAATAGAAGATTCACAGAAGGCCGCGAAAGTCGAAGCATTGGCTCTTGTAGAAAAGTTCTTCGAAAAGCAAGGCGCTGCCGTGCAGACTGAAGAGAAGGTGCTAGTTAGCACATCATCAGTAACATGTTCCGATTTCGACGACCTCAGAGCCCAGCTGGCCCTGTTGGACGGCGATAGCGTCGACTCATCAGAGTTGATAAAGAACCCATTCACATTGATCAAGAACGCAGGCGCCTTGAACTCAGAGAAAAGGCACATTTCCATAAGTTCGTTCTAAACTTAATGCCGGAGTAGTGCTCCGGCCCATTTTTCGATTTTAATTTCCGGGCGTGGTAAGCATTGACTTGACTTATCCTGAGCCCCGATGACGTCGGGGGCCAGCTAGGTGAAAGACCTAGGCGTCGGGTCTATTTATTAACAACTAACAAGGAATTAATATGGACATTATCGGCGAAGTACACGAAAAGTATAAAGACTTTATGTTGGACACTCCCCACGGAATGGGGCGCTCTCCTAATCTGTTATTGATGCCCCACGGCTTCATGCATGGATGGGTTGAAAAAATTAGGGGGCTACAGGGCTCGCGTTCCATTGAACTTATCAACACGTATATGGGAATGGACGTGGTACCCGTAGATATTAACGAGATAATTGTATGTTACAGAGTAAAAGGGGGAGACAAGTAGATGAAAAGAAAAACTAAACAAGTAAGCGACTGGATGTATTATGACCCTATATTAGAAGAGTTCTGTTTAGGGTTCCACGGTATGTGTCTCAGCGGTATCCGAGAAGTCGTAGAACTTCCAGCGGGTACTCAGGCTATCAGGATTCACGTAAGCACAAAGAAGCAACATCCTCAGGATTTGTGGATTGATGTTGCTACTGAGCGCCACGGCAAGAAATCGAAATATAGCTGGCATCGAGTGCTTGATGCCGAGTCTTGCCGAAGCGGTGACTGGGCAATGCCGTTAGAAAGTACTCTCACTTATGGACTATTAGATTTACTGATCGGAGACTTGATTCCCTTAGACGACAGCTTATTCGAATTCACAAGACTATACTACCACATCGAATACAAATAACTTACAGCCGGAGTAGTGCTCCGGCCCACTTTTATTTAGAGAGTAGGCCATAAAAGCGTCTTCGGACGTAGGCTGATCGTAAGGGGCCTGCCTTGTGGGATATCGTGCCCTGAAAAACCCACACCTACTCTCTTTCACTTTATTAACAACTAACAAGGAATTAATATGTCTATAGAACTAAAATCAGTGATGAGCCTCGAACTAGAAAACAGGGATGGCGGACTGCTTCTTTGCGAAGATGAGGATAATAACTGTTACCTCGTGCTCGAGGCTGACACGTTTCTCAATAAGGAAGTGTTTAAGGACCTAGGAAGTACGGAGCACATAGCTATATCTAGAGAAGCCTTCGACGCTTTGTCAAGTTAACTAAACAAAATAGGAGAAAAATATGCCCGGTTTAATGGATGTAGTAGCACCACCGTCTGAGACCTTCGAGGATATGCTAGAAGACTTCGACTGTGCGGGTGAGAGAATATACCCAGATTGCGACAAAATGCACGTCTGTCAATGGCCTGACGGCACGTGGTGCGGCCTGGACGAGATTGACAACTATTCGTGGATGAGCGACGACTATGAAGTCATAGCCGTCGATGCGAGTACGCCTGACATAGATACTTTTCTATTTCAGAGGGCTCACGGATTGAGTATAAAACGATTCAAACAGAGGAAATCATAAATAAAGAATAGCCCCCGTTCCACGTTCCAACGATCCAGTGGAACGGGGCTCCTCATAACGATTTTTCAAGCTAACATTGGTTTTTAACACAAAATGCAAGGTAAATACGTGAATATTTACATAAAATACAAGGTAAAAGGAGTAATATGACACCGACAAGCAGGGCAAAAATCAGAATAATGCTTCATTGCGACAGAATAAGTCGCTTAATATCTTCTATAGACAACTGGAATGCTATCATTAACAGGTTGTCTGACGAGGATGAAGACATAAAAGCCTTCGCAAGGCTGAGAATATCGGACCTGGAAGCCGAACTCGCTTTGTTAAAAGAAATTTGATTTGTATGGGGTGCGATTAGTTCAGTGGCAGAACTGTCTTTTGCGCTAGATAAGTCGCCGGTTCGATTCCGGCATCCACCCCTCTTTTGATTTATTGGCTCGTCATTTATGACGAATTAAACCTGAATATTAACTTAATTCGCCATATATGTCCATATAAAGTGGACATACGTGTGCATAAACTAGGAGTATGATGATAGATATAACATTCAAAGTAGGGGTCACAGCGGCAGTGATAGCCGCGGCCTTTTTGTGCCTCACTAACGTTCTTATTGAAATTAGAGCGAGAGATGGGGTGTGGATAACGTTCTCTTGGCTGACCATTCTGTCAACTTGTATAACGATAATCTATTTCCTCAAATGGATATGGGGGTTATGATGACACTCGAAGAAGTACAGAAATTAACTGATGATGAGCTACGAATTAAAGTGGCTGAGTTATGCCCACTTAATAAATGGGCAGATTTAGAGTGGGCATTGTATCGTACTAGAACGCATACTAACCCGAACTATACCCAAGACCTCAACGCTATGCACGAGGCTGAGAAGTTACTCAACGACGTTCAATACGCAGAGTACTCTCGTTTTGTCGGCGCTGGACATACTGGAGCGCGTCACGGGCTCACTGATAAATGTGCGGCGATGTTCGCAACAGCAAGACAAAGGGCAGAAGCCTTTGTATTAACAATGGAGGAATTGTAATGACACTAGAAGAAGTACAAGCCCTCAGTGATGATGAACTAAACGCAATCATGGATGAGTTAACGGATATTCACAAAGGATATGATTGGGTTAGAGACCTCAACGCTATGCACAAGGCTGAGCAGTCGCTTACCGGTGAACAGTTCTTGGTCTACTTGGATAACCTGATATCAATAACAACAGGAACCGAGACAGGAATTAAGGTAATACTTGCAACAGCGAGACAAAGGGCAGAAGCCTTTGTCTTAACTAAAGAAAATGAACGCCTCTCATCTTTGGCTGATGAAATATTGGATGAGAAAGAAACCGAAAACAAATAACCACACCCCACACTATTCGGGCCCACCTATCTAAGCGGGGTTTACGCTCGTTTTCCTCGCTCGTTTGGCCCGAGTGGGGGTGGTTATCCTTTTATTGCAACGGAGGGGTGGCGCCCTGACAACTATTTCTCCCGCCTCTATCCCTTCTGGAAATCTCCTGCGGAGATTAAGGGGTATGCTTGCGGAGATTAGCTGTTGCCCGCCAGGGCCCGTTGCCCCTTTGATTTTTGTAGTGTACGAAACAATGAAACAAAAAACTAAACAGGAGTAATATGACAGATTTAGAAAAGTTAGAAGAGGTTTTCATGGAACTCAACATTGATTACGACGTTGACGAGATGAACGACCAAAAATTCATTACAATATCAGACGAGGGTGAGGAATGTACCACCATCGTAACACGTTTCAAGTTCAACGATTTAGGGGAGTATCAATACTTCTCAATAATTTAATAATTTTCGCGCCCACCCTCCTTCTTTTATGTTGGACACTACTTCTCGATACTGTAGGAAAGGGTGGGCGTGATACGACTTAAGGAGCATATGAACATAATATTCGTATCAGGAATAATGCACGGTGGGAAATCCCACTATATCAAACAAGAATTGTCTCAGTACCCAGTCTATGATTTGTGGGACTATCAGGAGAATTGCGAATCGCGGATGGACGTATACAGAAGCTATGTCCAGCTGTCTAACGCCCTTAGGATTAAGTGTGTCCTCGCGAAGCCCGATGATACCATAGTCGTTGAGCATACGTTGGCTAAGGCCAAGCGTAGGCTCTGGTATTTGAAACGCCTCCCAAAGAATGCTCACAAACAGATTAGGTGGGTTAATCCTTCTAAAGAGGAGTTTATAAAAATATGGGTAAGGGACGCAACACACCACAACAAGCATTTGAGCCCGAGATGGGTAAGCCAGATGTGGGACGCGTGGCAAGAACAGGCCGAACCACCTGATCTTGATGAGGGTTGGGACTCGATTATAGAGGTCAGTCCCATCATAGACTACGACGCTGAACTATTACATAAACAATGGATAAGATAAAGGAGAATTATGGCTGAAGCAAAAGGATTGAAGAAGTTAAGATCTCAGACAGGCAAAACACCGACCCACAAGTGTGATAACTGTGGCTGTATGAGATACTCGCCGTGCAAATGCCAGATCAAGGCCAGCACTACCAAAGAGCCCGCCGAGAATTAGGCTCTATCGGGCCTCGGTTACATGCGTAACCGGGGCTCGTTTTCAATTTATGTTGTGAACGAAACTATTTATTAATCAAAATAAGGAATGATATAATGGAGGATTGTTATACAAAAAAGGATCTCCCCTTGGGGAGTTATTGGATCAACTTGACCACAAGCAGAGACCCAAATTTCTGGGCGGCGGTGCAAGTAATCTCGCATCACGCCGAGGATGATCGGATTAGGCTCCGCATAATTGCGAGAGACTCGAACCCGAGCGGACGTCGTACCAAACAACGAGATATACGTGTAGTGGCTGGTGATGCTTGGTTTAACAAATCACTGCTACTACCCTTCTACGCGCCACCGTCTCAGAAATTCTTGGATCGTCACGAGATGGAACTCGTGGGGGTTGGTCCGGTAAGCGGTGAAAAGGTGCGCGCCTTCTATTCAAAGGACGGCCGTGCGGTAATAGGAGGCATAGGCGGCGACTGGAGACAGTGGACCGCGTTCGCTGAAGGTTGGAGATACCTTCTCAAACCCACTAGTGAGAAAGAATCAGAATTTACGGATGATTATGACTATGGGGCTACTTTCTCTATGAAACTAGACCGGACACAAATTCAGGAATCAAACCCATTCGTAGCTCATTTTGACAACGAGCCTACGATAGCAGAAATGATCAGTAATGGAGCTAGACAAACGATAGTCCACCCCGAGTGTGGCGTGGTTTCTTAACAAACAATAACACAAAACGAGGAGTAACATTATGCAGGTAATCACAGTAAACGGCGAACAGTATCTCGGCGAGATCAAAGATACTAAAGACGGTAAGGTAGTGTCTGAAGCACTTCAGATCGAAAAGAGTAACGGCGATGTGGCTGCGTCAACATTCGCCACATATATTACATCCAGGAATGTAGGAGATTTGAATACTCTCACGGTTGCAGGCCCTGTGGTCTCATCTGTACGTGATCTCCGTCCAGTTGAGGCAGAGAGACTGGCTAATCTTGAAGCCAAGTTTAATAGAGCTAAAGAGCTGGCCATTCCAAAACTGGTCAACGACACGTTCTTGAGCCTGAGATAACTATACGCGGGGGCGAAATACCCCCGCCCATTTTATGTTGTGAACGAAACTATTTATTAATTAAAATGAAGGAGATAGACATGCATTACTGTCCATTCTGCGGCAGCGAACAAATAGAAAAGCTAGAAGATGGCTTCTACGAATGCCTTGATTGTGATGAGGAGTTCCACGAAGACAATGAATACTGAGGAGAATAAATGAAAGGATCAATGTTAAATCGGTTTAAAGTGGGACAACGGGTTATGTTCCGCACAAACATAGGGACTGACGTTTTTGTCGAGAAAAAGATTGACAATGGGAGGAAAAGTGTTAAGGTGTTCTCCCATAAAAACAATATATTCGTTGAAGACTTCGGCCGCATTGTAAAACTTCACAGGTCGGGAACGCATGGATCAGCTGAAATACGCCCCGAAGACGGAGGTAAGAAATTATGCCGGAAACTACAACACGTAACGGAAGTTAAATAGTATGTATACATCAATGAAAACAGAGTTCACTATAGCCATGGGCTCCCTCATAGCGATATTACTTTCGCTGCTAATGCTCGGGGGTTAGCCATGGAATATAAGTTATCAAACTGCCCTTACTCTACAGTTCGCTGTTCAGAGGTGGGCAAGGGTAAGTGCGAATCGTGTAATATAAAACAAGCTAAGGAGACAGATGACAAACGAAGAACTGACAGAAAAGTACAAAGATAGAATCACAGATCCCATTGAGATGCAAGGGGTTATGAATGTCAACTACAGACCACACCCTTACACAGTTGGGCCTAAGCACATAAAGCACGCTCATGATAATCACGGCGGCCTCCTCGGAGATGAGACCGTTAAAGAAGTCCCATGTGCCGCAGAGGGGTGCGGGCTCCCATACGAGGAACACACCTTTGATAGGGTGATGTTCGTCAAGTTGACTCGGGCATGTACGTCTGACGAAGTTCAATCCGTATTGAAACTCGTTGCGGATGATGCTGAGAGCGATAAAATAGACGGGTTCGGGTTCGTGGAAACTCCCGAAAAATTCAGAATGCAAGACTAAAAACGTGCGGGCTGCGTAAGTTCCTCAAGAGCACGAGAGTGCGCTAACGCAGGCAGCAGTCCGCCTCTTTTTAAGGAGACTAGATATGTCACCTAACACAAGCATACCAGAACTACGGGGAGACCTTAGGGCTGTGTACAGGTCACTGCTTCATTGGAGGCAGGACCATAAAAAATTAAAACTCTTTGGTGGGGTGAAGCCTTTCGCCAAAGTATTCAACAATGAACAATGTCCCATGTGCCAGCGCCATCGGACCGAGCACAGAGTATATGGGCACAAACACCCATGTGGCCGGTGTCCACTAGATTGTACTATGGGTAGCGCATTCGGCAAGGCTTGGTTCGCCAACGTACTCCCCCTATTTGCCGAGAGGCGAAGAAAGAAATTCAACAGCGCTCGAGAGCAGATTGTAGGGACGTTGCTCGACGAACAACTTAGGCTGGAGAGTCTACTAAAGGAAGCGTTAGTAAATGAACAAACAGAAGCGGCGGTCTCTCGTTTAGGGGGTGTTGAAAGATGAACAAACCCATTAAGGTAAAGAAGGACATTAAATCAGGAATCATAATTGAAAAATCGTGGAATTCTCTTAGGGGAACCCTACGTGATGGTTTTCACCTCGGTCCAACCGAGAAGATTGTGGCAGTAGAGCCGACAGAAGACGGCTTGAAGATCCAGATTACAAGATAACTTAGTCGGGTGCGGTATGATAAGTACCGCACCCAACTTTTCTTAGCGATTTTATAGGTTCGAAACATTATTAATAACACAAACGAAAGGTAACCAGTATGGCAAAGCTATCAATAACAATTGGAAAGACGGAAACAAACAAGGGCTCCGGCCTCGGTATTTACACACAGATGGAGGACGCAGACGAGTTGCAGGCTGCTATGAAAGTGTTCATAGAATCTGGTATGGATATAGAAGTGCTAAGGGGTTTCGATGTAGCTACTTTACTTGGGGTGTCAATAGCTATGGGCATTAATACGGTGGTGCATGACGCTTTACAAGCCTTGGACATAGGGCCTTCAGACGAGGTTCTTGGTGACCCGTCGAGAGGCGTCGACGCCCGCGACCGAGCGATAACAATGGGTATCATAAAAGACCCGGCGCTCCAGAAAGACCTGGAAGAGATATCCAAAATGCTCGGAGACATAACTCCTGACAAGGAGACTGCCTGATGGATAAATGGTATCTGGAAAAAGTAAAGGACGAACGGTGCCCCTCACGGTGCATCGTTCGTGAAGACGGAAGCTACGTGGCTATCAACGTTAGGACAGAAGATGCTGAGTTTATAATTGACGCCCGGGACAGGGCTATAGCCGCTGAGGAACGCGTCATCATTAAACGAGGCCTCCTGTTACAGAAATGAGGAGTCATAATGGCTAGAAATTGCAAGGACGGAATGTGCGGCGCCTGGGACTGCGGGAAGTGCTTCCCTTACTCCGAGGCTGAAATTGAGTATCAGGAGGCGAAGGAAGAGGCGCAGCTTGATCGGATGGATCGGGAACGTGAACAAGAAAGCGAGGAAGGATGAAACATTACAAAACAATAGATGAGTTAAAGGCTGACTTAAATGATTATAAAGACTTGATTGTCCCTGAACATGATGTCAAGGTTGATTTTGACATTCCGTTGGGAGTGTTAAGAAATATTGAGTGCAGGAACTTCACCGGCAGGAACTTCACCAGCAGGGATTTCAACGGCTGGGATTTCAATGGCTGGAATTTCACCGGCGGGAATTTCACCGGCGGGAATTTCACCGGCTGGAACTTCACCGGCTGGGATTTCAATGGCTGGGATTTCAATGGCTGGGATTTCAATGGCTGGGATTTCAATGGCAGGAACTTCACCGGCAGGGATTTCAACGGCGGGAATTTCACCGGCGGGAATTTCACCGGCATGGATTTCAACGGTGACCACATAGATTATTACGCATTATTCGTCTGTTACGACTCATGTTCTTGTCTGTCACATAAATCGAGGCGCAACAACGCTCTACCTATCCAGTGTTTAGATGGGGAGTTGATTATCAGGGAAGAAAGCGAGGAAGGATGACAGAATGATTAAAAAATGTCCATGCTGTAAAAAGCGGATTTGGAGATGGTGGAAAATCAGGAAGAGACGGATGAACACTCGATTTGTTGACGAATCTCGTAATTTTCTAATGTCATGCGAATCATGCGCCCAAGAAACTTATGACTATTATTCGGACTTATGGTCTGAATGTTACTACGGATAAAGGCACTCGTTGCCAACAGAACAAGAAAGCGGGGAAGGATGAATCTAGATACAATTACGTGGTTTGATTTATACCAGAGGGCCGAACATAAAAAGCATTTCGCAGAGCAAAAAAGGGCAGAAGGTGTTTTTGGCATAGCTATTGAAAAGGATATATTTGCAAAAATATGGCAAAGGGTAGATAGACAATCTCGAAAGTTTGAGGGACGATTAAGGGCTTCTCTAGGGCAAAACTATTATAAGAATAGATGTGGTCGATGTGGTTATATGAGATACACAGAGGCATGTTGCAAGGAATTGGATTCGCAATCACTACAGACAAGAGAAAGCGGGGAAGGATGAAAATAACAATAAAGCAGGCACGTAGGACGATTAAACAGGCATTCAAAAAAGACCCTGATTTCAGGCGTGGTTATGTTGATAATATAGCCTGTGTAATTATGGATAACGCCAAAGGATACACAAGAGACAAGGCTAAGCGTGATGCTTTGGCAGATAAGATACTGACTCATATTTTGGGATAATTAAAGGCACTCACTACAGAACAAGAAAGCGAGGAAGGATGAAAGCTAAAGAATTGCTATTACTACTTGCAGAAATACTCAATGCAGGAGAATTACAGCCTCACCATATTGGAGCTATAAAAGAAGTTTTGAATTATCCTACTGATGAGGAATTGTCAAAGATTATATTAACAGGAGAATTGAAAGAAAGCGAGAAGTAACAAAATGAAACGTTGTGGATTTAAGCGGTCAACAATTTGGATAGATGACGATAAGCTTGAGACTTGGCGATGTAGTCGCCTAGGTAAGCATAAGTTTAATGATATTGATGGAGACGGAGAAATACTGCTTTGTACTCAACATTTTAAAATCGCAACTAAAGATTGCGAACTGCAAAGAGAAAGCGAGGAACAAAAATGCCAACTAACATAATTACAGTTAATAACGCCGAAGAATTAGAATGGACAGTTTCAGACAGCAAGATGCCTGCAATTCTGTCTGTACTTGATGCGATTGGAGAACGCACATGGTTATTGTGCGACTCTGATGTCGCGGATGAATTTAGGATAATGCAGCGATCAGGTGAGTGGTCGGACTGGCTACCTATGCCTGACGATCTTAAAGGCAAAACCCTATACAACGGTTTCTCCGACATAGTGCAACACAGGTGTCGTAACAAATGAGCAGATTAATATGTGATTCTTGCGGAAAGCAATTTGTGATAGGGAACTTAGAGAGTTACCAAGACTTAGAACAACATGCTAAAAAGCACGGCTGGACATTTATAGAAGATGTGCTTTGTTCTAAGTGTATTCCCGATTGCGAAATGTCTGTCAAGATAAACGGACTATGGACAGAGTGGACGCCTGAAAGACCTGTTAATTACGGTGTTGAGGTAAAATATAGGATGACAAAAGTAAAGGAAGAAAGCGAGGAAGGATGAGTACTTGCCCAGAATGTTATGAGGATGTAGGTTGCACTTGCATAGAGAATAAGCGCATAGCACAACTCGAAAAGGCTATCTGCGTTTATCAGCGAGAAGAGCATGGACACATCGAATGGGAGGATGATGAGACTGCTATAGATGAGTTCTTGATGAGATGGAATGATGAAACGTGTGATAAAGAAAGCGAGGGAAAATGAGTGACTTAATCAGTGAGTATACGAAAAGTGGTTTAGTAAGTTCGCCTGCACTAAACTTTGAAGAATGTCATGGCTGTAGAGGTAGATTTCATAGAGATGAGTTAAACGATTATCTTTGTGCTGATTGTGAATTAGAAGACAAAAAGCATAGAGACCTGCTAAATAGAAAACTTAGAGGCGAATTAGATATGGCGGAGGCAAAAATCAAAATACTTGAGGGAATAAGAGATTGCTATAACGAATTACTAGCTGAGGTTGTTAATAAATACGAAGGAATTAGTAGGCACGACAGGGCTAAAGCTATCATAAGATCATCTGAACAGATGTGTAGCAGGGGTTCAGCTAAAATAGAAAGCGAGGGAGGATGAAGAAGTTAATAACGGCAAGAGTAAAGAAAGAGAGGCTTCATAATGGCAGGAAAAGGAGATAGACCACGTCCGGTAGATCGGACTAAGTGGGAGTCCGCCCCTTATTGGAAGCAATTAGAGCTGCGGAAGCGAAAAGAGCAGATGGGCAGTTCTCGGGTAAAGAATAAATAAGGAGCACTCATGGATAAAATTGTACCTTTTGACTGGCAACAACAAAAGATTGATCTTGTTGCTGAAATTTTTAAATCAAGTTCCGTAGCGTTCGATATGTCGGACACGGGAACTGGTAAGACGGTTACGGCTCTTGGGATACTCAAGGCTTTGAACAAACCCGCCGTAGTTGTTGCGCCTAAAAAAGTTCACACCAGTTGGAAGCGTACGGCCGAGGCTATGGGGGTATCACACCTTTTAATCGATGTGGTTAACGCAGAGAGACTGCAGTACAAAAACAACTGGTTTAAAATGGAGGGTAAGTGGCGTAAAGAACGGGGCGAGTGGGTTGGTAAAGGCATGTGGCTCGTACCAGCGGATGCTATGCTCATAATCGACGAAGTTCATCGGGGATGTAGTGGACCGAAGACAAAGACAACGAGAATCATGTCTTGTTCCAAGGCTCAAAAGATCCCCGTACTTGCGATGTCGGCTACGATGGCGGACAACCCTTTAAAAATGCGATTCATCGGATACTTAGCGGGACTGCATATGTACAACCAAGCCTCCTTTTACGGGTGGTGCAGGAAGAACGGATGCTTTGAAATGCCTGGAATCCGGGGCCTCCACTTCTCTAAAGGACAGCGGGGCTCTGATCATATGGCCGCTATCCACAAGGAGATCAGCGACATATCTGTACGTACGAGGGCGGAGGATGTCCCAGGATTCCCCGAGTCGATAGTCCAGCCTAAGCTATACGACTTGGACGGAAAGTCGCTAGGGATGATGGTCTCGGCTTACGCAGAGCTCGCTAAACTATTAGAAGCTCACACGCCATTGACGGAAATGCTTAGGGCTCGCCAAAAGGTAGAGCTTATTAAGGTACCGCTTCTGGCTGAGTTAGCCATAGAATCTATGGACGAGGGCAGGGCTCCTGTAATTTTTGTTAACTTTAGAGACACTCTTTTCAAATTGAAATCTGTTCTAGAGGGGATGAACTACGGCGTGGGCAAAGTTATTGGTGGTGAGAGCGCGGATGATGACATCGACGCATTCAGTGCAGACAAACTGGACGCTATGATATGTATGACTTCTGGCGGATTCGGCATCAGCTTACACGCGACAGAGGGCATGAGACCTCGGGAGAGTTTCATCAGTCCATCGTACAACGCGGTTGACATGAAGCAGAACCTGGGTAGAATACGTAGGATTAATGGTAGTAAAGTGGTGCAGACGTTTGTCTTAATCGCTAACACTATTGAAGAGAAAATACACGACGCAATTATGCGGAAGGCACGAAACATTGCATCACTTAACGGTGATGACTTATTAGGATTATAAAGGAGACACAGTATTATGACATCAGTACTCGTACCAGAATTGGTAAAAGAAACAGAGGGCCTGGAGGAATCTAAGGCGTTGACACTTCGAGGAGAGTTCACAGATATGTTTACTCAGGCGCAGGATTGGGCCGAGAAAGCAAGCAAGATACAGGTCACCAGCGTGACACAGGTAGCGGAAATGAAGCAAGCCAAAGAGGCTCGCCTCGCTCTAAAGAATCTTCGTTGCGAAACGGAGAAGACTCGTAAGCGTTTAAAAGAGAATTGCTTGAGAGAAGGTAAAGCGATAGACGGGATGGCTAACCTCGTAAAGTATCTTGTTGTTCCTATAGAGGAGCACCTCAAGGAACAAGAGGACTTCATTCTGCGTAAGTTAGCAGAAGAAGCAGCTCTCAAATTAGAGGCTCGTCAGGATAAAATACGGAACGCAGATCCTTCGATCGACGTTTCTATTCTTAACCTCGGTGGCATGGAGGACGAACAGTTCGAAACGTACTTGGCTCAAGTTATTGAAACCAAGGCACTTAGGGAGAAAGAAGCTGCGAGATTGGATCTTGAAAAGAAAGCTGCTGAAGAAGCTGCTGCAAAGAAGCGTGAAGAAGATCGGATAGAGCGGGAGCGTCTTGAGAAAGAGAACGCTAAGCTCGAAGCTGAAAAGAAAGCACGCGAAGCAGAAGCTGAGAAGGCTCGCATTGCCGCAGAGAATAAGTTAGCCGCCGAACGCAAGGCTCAGGAAGAAAAACTTCGAATCGAACGCGAAGCAAAGGAAGCTCTTGAAGCTAAACTTCGCAAAGCTGAAGAGGAGAAAGCCGAAGCAATTCGCAAAGCTAAAGAAAAAGAGCTGCGTGATTTGAGGCGTAAGGAACGTGAAGCTAAGAAAGCTGCTGCGGCTCCGGAACTGGTCAAGTTGGAAGCATTTCGAGCGGCAATCGATAGTATCGAGCCTCCTCATCTGTCAGATCCAGACCTCGTAATCATCGTGACCCAAGCAATAGCTATGCTGGAGTCTATTAACGTTGATATTAAGAACGCAGTAAAGGCGTACAAAGAGAGGACATAATTATGGGAAAGCACAAACACGCAAGGTTCAGTCCGTCGAGTCACGATTCACTGGAACAGTGTATCAGGTTTGAATACCTACAGCAGGACGACGGAGACGAGAACGCCGCAGCATCTGAGGGTCAGATGTTGCATGATGCTTACGAGAGAGAGTGTCTAGCCGGTCTTGACGACGAGCAGAAAAACTGTGTTCAAGGTCTCATCGACTATAGAAACAGTTTACTCGCCACAGAAGGCGGGCCCGACTGTTGGGAACTGATCAAGGAAGGTAAGTGGACTCTTGAGGATAGAACTTATGGCAGAGCAGATGATGTTCTGATCCACAAGACTAAACCAATTGTACACGTTAATGATGCTAAGTTCACACGTCGAGACGATGATCATTCACACCAGGTTGAGACATATGGGGCGGCTGTCTTTGAAGAGAGGTTCTTAGGAACGAAGTTCGAAGACGAAGTTATCATTCACACTCACGTTGCTATGCCACGCGTAAAGACTATACATTCAGAAACTTACAAAGGTACTGAGTTGTATAAGAAAACATGTGACCGCATAGACGCTTTGTATGAACGGATAGAAGACCCATTCAACCCACCAACACCGCACGAAGATTTGTGTGAGCGTTGCAACCGTGCTGGCAAGTGCCCCGCTTTGGGCAAGGCCGTAGTACAGGTTGCTCAGGGTATTGGATTGCCTCTGCCTGAAGTGTTCGCCCCTAATGCTATTGTTAGCCTTAGAGACAGAGCTCTTGCGCAAGTGTTGGCCGGTGCTCTTAAGACGTGGGCTGAAAAGGTGAAGAAAGCGAACAACGAGTTCGCTAAAGAGGGGAATGATATCCCCGGCTTTACTCTTCGTTCCCGTTCCAACGGTTATCGCGCTGGTAATGACGTCACTAATGACATCTTCGCAACACTCAAAGACAGTGGTGTTGATGAAGCTGAGATATTAAACGCGTGTACGTTTAGTCTATCAAAGTTTGCGAAGAACAGGTCTGCTATAAGCATGTCCTCGGAGGCTGAGATAAAAGAGGAAGTGCAAGCACAAATCGGTGAGTATCTCACAGAGAGTTCTTCTCAGTTTCTCGTCAAAGCTAAACGCATAGATGACGTAACTGCTCTCAAGGCAGCCGCGCAGATTGGAGGATAATGTTTGAAAAATTCAGTGGTGTGTGGTCGTTGGGCTCTTAGGAAATCATAATAAGGAAATCAAAGAGAAGGAAATAGAATGATAACAGATCAAAAGACTAATAAAGTAACATCTGGTGGGCGAGTATTGGACGGCGCTGCTTATCACATCAACCCAGAAAACGTCGTCCACATAACGCAGATACTACGAAACTTCTATGGTGATCCGCTGAAGGCTGTGATCAGGGAGTACGTATGTAACGCCATAGATGCGCATCAACAAGATGGTATCGAAAGGCCTATAGAACTACACGTTCCCAGTACCCACGAGCCTTACTTGTCAGTAAGGGATTTTGGAACTGGTCTGAATGTTGCGGACACTAAACAACTTCTTTATGGGTATGGAAGTTCGGGAGATCATAAACGAGTTAGCAATAACCAGATAGGGGGATTCGGACTCGGTTGTAAGTCAGCCTTCTCTATAAGCACAGCGTTCACATATACTATATGGCACGAGGGCATGCGTAGAACCTGGTCTTGCTATCTGGATGAGTATGATGCCGGTCAAGCTAACATGCTTGAGGAAGTATCTGACACGGATTCCCCCTCTGGTATCTTGGTACAGATTCCAGTATCCGGTGACATGGCTTCGCAACCCGATAAATGTTACCATAAGATAAGTTCTCTGTTCGGATTCATGCAGCCAAATGTGGAACTGACTAACTATCCGGAAACCGACATAACAGCTTGGGAAGAGCCAACGGCTTCCGTCCCTATGAAGCTGTCTGTCAACGATCAGGAAGTTACGCTAGTGGTCAACGCGTTCATGGAACGCGGGTTCGAAGACGACGTAATTAATCCTATAGTTACTGTTGGTGGTATACCATATTCAGTCAACACAAAAGAACTAAACTTGGATAATCGGACCTGTGAATTCTTTACCGTCGATCGTTGGTCTAACCACGGTAGCGCGAGCTCTCATATACAGATTACACTTCCCATAGGACTGGTACAGCCAGCACCTAACCGGGAGAGTCTTCAGTATAGTGGTTCTGCTAAGAAGATACTGCAACATATATTCACGCAAATCGCTTCTACTTCCTTTAGGGAGAAGATGACGGCCCGAGCTAAAGATAAGTTCAAGTGTGATAACATAAGAGATCGGGTGCGAAGAACGTACAAGCTCCCGTGGTTATTCCCACCGGAAAAGAATACTCCTTATGTTAGAAACGACAGCTTAGCTGCATATATCAAAGATTCATTCGGGGGGTTGATTAGTAAAGTATCGGTAGATACTATTCCTCAAGACGGAGTGCTGAAGTTCCACAAGGGATACGTGCATCACTATCTCAATTTGGATTATCCAGCGAAGCAAGTTGAATCGTTGTTCCCCACTTCCAAGAGCCGATTGTGCGTGCTGGTTTCTGGCGTCTCGTATGATAAAGACCCGTGTAAATCGAAAGTTTATATGGACAGGGTCTATACATACTTGAGCCAAACACCTGAGTACAAAGCGGCGGTAAAGGACTTGGCCACAAATCGCCTGTCAAAACTGCTGGTATCGTTGGCGTTCGTTAGGAAAGCAGACGACAAAGTTCCTTGGTCTACCGATGGAAGCGTAGTTGTGGTAGAAGAGAAAGATCTTCCAGATGAAAGCGCTATCAATAAGTCTTTGACGTATCGTCGCGATCGACGTCAAAGCAGCTATAGTCGGGGATCTTCTCCGGGAGTGGCCGCGGCTAGCTCTCACAAACTTCACATCATGGAAGGCAAGACTAGTTCATACGGAACGAATAGTGACAGCTGGTGCCCCTGCAAAGTAGCAGATAACGTGTGCAACACGTATGTTGTTATGGACAGGTTCGTAGTAGTTCCCGCAGGACACGGGGGACTGCAGTCAGCGACTGGGGATTATTTATTCCAGTTGTTTGCGACACGCAATTCGGACGCTGTCAAGGCAACTATACACAACATCCTTCCCGACGTAGCGCCGGGATTACTCGGGGTGCGTGTGAGTGGGGCCGAGTCGCTAGAGAAGTCACCTAAATTCCAATATCTATGGGACTATGTATATAAGAGATTCTCAGAAGATGTGGCATCTGGTAAATTGGATACTGAAGTATTGGCTCAAGGCTTGTATTTCTTCGCACTTCGCGAACACTCGTACATGGGAGACCTGGACCTCGGGACCGTTTATCAAGGCACCACTGCTGATTACGATCGTTTCGGTTCGAGGTGGTTGAGCTTCGCGCGAAGTATCGCTGATACTAGTGGCCTAAAAGGGACTGAACTGCACAGACGTATGAAATGGTGGTCAGACCGGAACGCCGAGGTGCTTGAAACTAATGCTTGCACCAATAGTTGGATATACTTCCTCTCATCGTTAATGAGCCGCACAGACAATAGATCCCTGTATGGGGAGCTTGCTGAGCTGCGTTGCTTGTTACGGGCGAGGCACGCAAAGACCGATAGACACGTAGTCGATTGGGACTTGCTAAAGGGTGGTGAACTGGGCGACCTGTTCATCAGAATAAAGGAGTCGTTAGGAGATTCATTATATGACGATACTATTATGACAACCTACGACACCGCATCAACAATTCGTTTGAACAGGGATATGTCATTCTTGTTCGACAATCACCCACAGTTGTTCAAGGAGGCTCAACTGTTCCAGGATTCCGACTATGAAAGAGGAAATAGATACAAAAAATCCTCGACAAAGTCCAAAAATCCTTGGTATAATATGGGCTTGTATTCAGTGAAGGTTCTGAGTACGCTTGATGATAAGAGCTATTTGGACTTTCTAAAAGCTCAAGATAAACTAATAAAGAAGGAGACAAGGAAATGTTAGCGTTCACAGTAACAAAAGACACCATCAACGTAGTCGTTGGTGGTATAACCAAGAGCGTCCCACGGGATTCCATGCAGGCACCTCAACTCATGGCCGAACTTCACAAGGGTGAAGAGGCTTCTGATGAAGAGGTACTGCGGCTATTATCCCCAGCGGCTTCTCTTGTAATGTATTCGAAGGGCGATGCAAACTTCATGGCCGACGGATCAATCCAGTACAAAGGCGAAACACTGCCCAGAGTATTGGCGGACAGGATTGTTTCCTGTATGCATGACGATGTTCCTTATGAGAACTTGCTTAAGTTCTTTGAGAGACTCGCCGCCAACCCATCCCAGCGTGCTATTAAAGAACTGTATTCGTTCTTAGAGCACAAGAAGATGCCAATCACACCAGAGGGTCACTTCATAGCCTACAAAGGGCTGGATGAAAAGTACTGGTCAATAACCGGTAACGAACGGACCGAGGTTATCGATGGTAAGACCTGCAAGGACGGTCGCATCTACAACGGGGTGGGCGAGACCATCAGAGTTCAACGCAACCACGTTGATGATGATGCCCGCGTAGGTTGTGCATCGGGTTTGCATGCAGGCAGTTTGGAATATGCGAAGGGCTTCGCGCGAGGAAAGGTAGTACTTGTTGCTATCGATCCAGCGGATGTCGTCAGCGTTCCTTACGACTGCTCTTGCCAGAAGCTAAGAACCTGTGCCTACAAAGTTATCGGTGACTTCGTTAAGGAGTTATCTGATGGCGGCGTCGACAAGAACTACGCTGAGTTCGGCGGTAAAGCTGTGTACCATTTCGATTCAGATCCTGATCTGGAAGTACGCACGCTTGAAGACGAACTGGACGAATTGTCGTAATGGCAAGCGGAGGAAGCGCATTCTCCACATGGAGAGTGCGCTGTAAGTGTGGCCACGAGTTCAATACCAAAGTAGGTACTCCTACATGCAGTCGCTGTTATGCAGAGTCTGGAATGGAGTACCTATATCAGGTGAGGGATAAGAAAACTCGTAAGCCTCGCTACTGAATGATAAATAGGATGATAACTAGAGTGATAACTAGAGTGATAACTAGAGTGATAACTAGGATGATAAATAAGGAGATTGGGCGGGGCCGCGGTGGTCTCGCATATAAGATTATGATATGATATAAATAAGGAAATAGACATGGCACGCAAGGAAACAAGTACACCCACAGACGTAGACCCAGAAGTAGAGAACGAGATGAACGCTGGAGCATCTGAAGACGGAAGCAATCTTCCAGCGGTTCAAGGCTCCATGGAGCTAGGTGCTGTTCAGGGTGAAATGGGTCCGGATGATATCATCTTGCCAAGACTTAAGATCACATACGGAGTAGGAGCTCTAGCAGAGAACTTCACCCCAGGTGATATAGTCTTAGCTGATGACAACTGTCTGGCTCATAAGGAAGAGGACATTGATGTTATCTTCTTGAACGTAACTCAATACTGGAAAGAGTATCTCTCTAACGATGACTTTAAAGCTGGTATTCGTCCACGGACGTTTATGTCAGCGGCTGAAGTACACAATGCGGGAGGCTCAACTAAGTGGATCAACGGCGTAGGCCCGTCCTTTATGAGGGCAATGTGCCTCAAGATGTTGATCAAGAAGCCTGATGATCTTGTATGTGGCTTGTTCGGAATTCCAATAGACGGGGCAGAGTATGCCGTGGCTGTCTGGGATATTGACAAGTCTGCTTATAAGAGTGCAGGCCCAGTAATACTGAGCGCGTCTCAATTCAGTCTGCGCGAACGTGGACTGCTCGCTGGTAAGTTTACCATGCACACTCACATGGACAAGAAAAAGACTGGGAACATAGTTCCTATTCCAATGATTAAACTGGCTGGGTATAACAGTGATGAAGTTATCGCTGAGATCAAAGCCGTTTTCAACGGAGCCCCTAGTGAGTAACACATAAGTTAATATTGCCCCTCTTCGGAGGGGCTTTTTTATTTTAGGAGCTAGTAAGATGGAACTATCAATATCAACAGGGAACACAAAACTGGGAAAGATACACAACATCAGTCTTCCACCAGTGCAGGCATGCCCGAAGAGAGTACCTTGCGAGACCAAATGTTATGCTCGCAAGTCTTGGGTCATGTATAAAAATGTAAGAGATGCGTGGACCAAGAATTGGGACGCCTTCAAGAAAGACCCAAACGGCTATTTCGAAACAATAGCGAACCACTGCGCCACGAACCAAGTGACACGGTTCAGGTGGCACGTTGCAGGTGATATACCGAACCTCAAATATTTGGCGGGGATGAATGACGTAGCGTCAGCTAATCCTGAAACACAATTCTTAGCATTCACCAAAAACAAAGATACACTACCTGTATCAGAGTCTCTTGAGGACAACCTAAGAATAACGTTTAGTATGTGGCCGGGATGGCTTAGCGACAAGCAGACATTAGCTTTCGCTGACGGGATGGCGCCGTATCCACTCGCTTGGTACGGACCAAAAGAGTGTGACAACAAAGTCTACAACACTGCCTTAGATATAGTGGGTGGACTCAACCAAGTATGCAATGGCGCGTGTGACGAGTGTTTCATGTGCTGGTACTTTGAACCTGGAATGAGTGTATTATTGAAGGAGCATTAGAATGAGCAACAAAATAAGAGTGGATCTGGACGAAGCAGATGTCAAAGAAATCGTGAACGGACTGGGGTGCTCAGACAGCGAGGGCCTAGCCATTGACTACGGGTGTAACAGTAGTCTCAGAAAAATGTTGGTCGCTAAGGCCGAACGAAAGTGGCCTGAATCCGACATAAAGAGTTATTAAAGGAGCATCAGGATGTATGACGATGTAAATAAATTATTAGGGACATTAGATAAGACAAAAGTACCGGCGTACGAAGGCTACTTCGATACGCTTAGACCTAAGAATGAAAGAGATAAATTCCGCAGGGGGTTGTTTGCGCTAGCATCAGTCCACACTACGTGGGCCTTGAACTGTGAACTGTACGCAGCCCTGTGGGATCTTAAGTGGCTCAAGGATCCAAAGTTACTGAGAGAACGCATCATCGAGTCGAGAGCTGGGTTAGTGAACAACAGGGTAAAATCCATCACAGCTTACGCAGCGTTGTTCTGGCAGTTCCCAGGAATCTTTGACAGAGAATCCGGTGAGACGTGGTATCAGTACCGGGATCGTATTCAAGGGATGACACATGGTCTCGGCCCAGCGAAGTCAGCGTTCTTCATTGAACTCATGCACTTTCACGACAGTAGAATTCCTTGTATGGATACTCATATGTATCAAGCATACGGAATTCTTCCTAAGGACGTGGGCAAAGTAAAGGACGCTGACCGCGTACGAATGGAAACTCATTGGGATATGACTTGCGACAAGCGAGGCCTCAACCCAGTGACTGCTCGGTGGATTGTGTGGGATCAGAAACAAGGTAAGTCTGACTCAAGATATTGGGCTCAAGTATTGGAAGGGAAGCCGAAGCGCACTGAACGTATGGTTCAGGAGACTTTGGCTATCGCATCATGAGAGCATATAAGTTATTAAGGGAAAGAAAGAACGGGACGATAGGCCCTCTGTTCATCAACGCTCGCCAGGTCATAAAGATCGGCGAGTGGATGAAAGCGGAAGCACATAGAACCAAAGGGTTCGCCTTCCGTCCCGGTTGGCATGCGACCTCGAAACCAGAAGCACCGCACCTAAGTATGGAGGGGCGGGCTTGGTACGAGGTTAGCATATTGAAATATAAAAAGCTGCAGCGACCTAAGGCTCAAGGTGGTCTTTGGTACTTGGCTGACAGAATGAAAGTGATTAGAAGATTGGAGGAGTAACATGGGTTATAGAAAAATACCAAACTTATATAGAGATATACGCATCCTTGATTTCAAGAAGTGCTTCGCACTTGAAAAGATACATGGGACGAGTGCACACATATCATTCAGGATAGAGAACGACGCTCCACATTTCTTTTCTGGAGGAGAGAAACACGAGAACTTCGTGGCTCTATTTGATCAAGATAAACTTATGGCCGCGTTCAAAGGTGGGCCTATAATGCATGAATCCGTAACCATATTCGGAGAAGCATATGGAGGCAAGCAGCAGGGCATGCGTGAAACATATGGAGACAAACTTAAGTTCATAGCATTTGAGGTCAATGCAGGCGGGGTTTGGCTCCCAGCTGACGTCGCTCGCATGGTAGCGGATATGTATGACATAGAGTTTGTTGATTATGAAATCGGGCCCGCTACTATAGAATGGCTAAACGAACAACGTGACCGACCCAGCGTTCAAGCTGTTAGGAACGGGATTCTTGAGTCGAAGAAACGTGAGGGGATTGTAATACGTCCCTTGTCGGAGTACCTCGATTACAGAGGAAATCGCATTATAACAAAGCACAAAGCAGATGACTTCAGGGAAACTAAGACCAGGCGGGAGATAGGGATGAGTCCCGAGAAGTTAAGGGTTCTTAAGGAGGCTAACGCCATCGCAGACGAGTGGGTTACCCATATGCGATTGATGCATGTGCTCGATAAAATGCCAGAGAAAGGTGAACTGAAACACATTCCTCTAGTTATAAAGGCTATGCAAGAAGACATCGAGTCGGAAAGCAGCGGCGAAATAGAGTGGTCAAAAGAAGCTAACAAAGCGATAGGAAATGCTACTGTAAAGCTTTATAAAAACCACATTTCTAAAATCTAGTTAGTGTTGCGAGAGTTCTTATGGGTTCTATCCCTGTAAGGACTCTTGTTACTTCTTTTTTCACGTAGCGGTGAAAATATGGGGACTGCTCGTAAATTTTTTTCATGTCGTAAGTTGTTGCCCCGTATAAAAATACAGCCGCGAAAATATTCCGCAGGAAAAAAGTTGTTGCAATATTTTCATTTACCTGTTAGCTTTACGTCGGCTGAGAGAAAGGAGGACAGAGCCGAGAGACAAACAAATCATCACCCACCACCACTAAAGGAGACAATTAAAATGCTGGCAATAGACTTTGAGACTTACTATGGCGATAAATATTCGCTTACCAAGATGTCCACGTGGGACTACTTACACCACGAGAAATTCGATGCTTACCTAGTATCGGCTTATAACCACGATGTTAAATGGGCAGGCCACCCTAAAGATATGGACTGGTCATTAACCGACGGCGTTTGGCTATGTGCTCACAACGCTTCGTTCGACGAGCTCGTTTACAAGAGACTGCAGGAGCTAGGGGTAATACCAGCCTCCATTAAACCAAAAGGATTCAAGTGTACCGCAGACCTCACGGCTTATCTAAGATGTATGCGTAACTTGAAAGCAGCATCTAAGTACCTGCTAGGCAGGGAGATGTCAAAAGAGATGCGTGATTATATGCAGGGGCGTACTTGGCAGGACATCGTAGCCGATGGCAAGGAACAAGAAGCCCTTGACTATGTGTGCAGCGACGCCATAAACTGCTTCGACCTTTGGGAAAAATACGGAAGCACGTGGCCTGAAGTTGAGCAGGAATACAGCCGTATGAATCGTGAGGCTTGCTATCGCGGAGTGCCTATAAATCCAGATATTGATGCAGATATCAGACATTTGGAGACAGAAGCTTGGAAAGTCGCTAAGCGTATGCCGTGGATTGCAGAGGGAAAGAAGCCTCTCAGCCCCATAGCTATACGTGAACAGGGTCAAAAAGACGGCATACCTGTCCCAGCAAGTAGGGCTAAGACCAACGAGGATGCCATCAAATGGTATGAAACGTACGGCGAGAGCCATCCATGGGTCAACGCCATAAAAGACCACACGAGCTTAAATAACCATCTTAAGAAGGTAATTACGCTACGCGATGGAACGAGGGAAGATGGTACATTCCCCCTGCAAATTAAGTATTTCGGCACGCATACTGGCAGAACAGCTGCTGGTTCAACCGATCGTACAGGGGGGAAATTCAACCCGCTGAACTTCACCAGAGAAGCCCTGTTCGGGGTGGATCTGCGCGGAGAAGTCAGGGCTCCTAAGGATAAGATGATAGCGATACTAGACTATGACCAGATAGAAGCCATTATCCTCCTATGGAAAGTAGGCGACCAGAAGATGCTTGACATGGCTGTGGAAGAGGGCAACCTATACCAAGCATACGCCAAGCAGAATGGGTGGTACCCACCTAACGGCAAGTCATTGAAAAAAGATGACCCAGTTACCTATGGGAGATCCAAGGTGTCTGTATTGCAGTTGGGCTACCAGTCAGGCTGGGAAAAGTTTCAGAGCGTAGCTAAGACTAACTACGGCATTATATTCTCGGACGACGAGGCTCAGGGTCTCGTGACAACGTATCGGCGCAACAACCCTAAGATCGTCAGACACTGGGCATCACATCATATGATCGCCCAACTGTCGTGCAATCACGGTGACCCTACACATGAGATAGCGTTGCCGAGCGGCCGTGATCTTGTGTACTTCAACCCTAAGTGGCAGACGGTCACGAGGAAGGGAAAGAAGACCCGCGAGATGGTTATGAGGCCTCGCATGGGTGATAGGCACGAGAAAGTTTACGGGGGTAAGCTTACTGAGAATGAAATTCAGGCAATCGCTAGGGATGTATTGCGTGATGGGCGTGTCGCTGTGGAAAAAGCAGGGCACAATGTTATGTGGGATGTGTACGACGAGTTAATATGCTTGGTTCCTAAAAAGGATGCTGAAGAACATGCTAAGGAAATCCAACGGCTCATGGTTTCATCGTCTCCTTGGATTGAAAACTGCCCCCTTGGAGCGGGCTATGATCTATTTGATCGTTATACAAAGGCGTAATTATGTTTTTTTCTATAGAAAATTTACGAGCTAACATCGCTGAACCATTGGAGAAGCCGTGGGAATTCAAACCTACCATGCCTCCTCCATACGATGAAGGTAAGGAAGCAATGTCTCGGTGGGAGATAGATACAGGTACTCAGCATGCCTTCGTATCGGGGTTCGAGGGCTTGTCTCCTGATGTCAGGGTGACGTCAGGGGACAACCCTCCCTTTAAGATGCACTGTCTTATTGTGGACTACGATGCAAAACTACCGGACAACCCAGCCAAGTATGTAGTGGAAAAAGCCCCGTGCGATTTCCGCCCTACGTATCTGGTGGAGACAGGAAGCGGAAACGCCCGATTGATATGGGAGTTTGAGAAGCCGTTCCTTTACACTGGCGAAGCGCACATGAAGGAATTCATGAAGTTGCTGAGCAAGAAGCTAAAGCTGAGCAGTTGGCTTCCTGGAATGGATACCAAAGCATATAGAGCGCCACATCAGTATTATGAAATTGGGAAGAGCTGGGTTAAGTTAGACAAGGGAGCCCCTCTGAAATCTTCTATGCTGGAACTGTGGCTTATCAAATCAGCGTCGAAGATATCGTTCACCGACAAAGAGGGTCTCTCCTACAAAATTCCTATTGAGGATATAGCGAAGGAAGTTGATTTGAGATACCCCGGGCGTTGGACGGGTATGTTTGCGTTGGGTGCGAGGGGTCTCCGATTCTGGGATCCATCAGCCGACAACGTTACAGCGTCTGTAGTTACAGAAGAGGGGATGCTTTGCTTCACCGGACCCAAACCATTTATGTCTTGGAAAGATATATTTGGTCAGGCGTTCGTTGAAGACTACGAAGCCGATTATATATCCGGTGTCATAAACAAGTCTGCATACGACGGCAATGCCTTTTGGATAGAGGAGACTGACGAGGGAACTTGGATAGACTTTAGCAAGGAAGATTTTGCTCAAGACCTGCGATGCAAGGGTTACAGCGGGAAGCGTACGGGATCTCAAACAGCATCTGAGATCGATAGGATAGAGAACACTATTAAGAAAACAAGGCGAGTCGATAAGGCTTTGCCGTTCTTATTTTTTCCAAAAGGAAGAATAAGATATGAAGGGAAACATTACTTGAATACAGCGACTACAGAAGTTACGAAGCCAGCACCTCCGTGTACGGCGAGCAAGATGACATTCTTAGATGGGCGGAAACATTTTCCATTCATCTATAAATTATTGAGAACAATGTTCTCGGAACAAGAGAACGATGAGACGGGTACCGAGCAACTAACCGCTCTGTTGGCCTGGCTTAAGTTCTTCTACTGCAACTCCTTAGAGAACACACCGAGGCCCGGGCATACTATTGTTTTGGCTGGTGTAGCTGGTAAAGGAAAGACGTTGTTTAGTAAACGCATCATCGGCGGACTGATGGGTGGGGCGGCAGATGCGTCTTCTCATTTGGTTGATGGCGACCGTTGGACAGAACGTCTGGTCGACAGTCCTGTAATGAGGATCGATGACTCGCTTGCCAACTCAGACCACAAGAGTCAGATGCAGTTCTCTGCCAGGCTTAAGAAGTACACAGCTAACTCAGAAATGATATACGATCAGAAGTATAGAAAAGCAGCAGCTACTCCGTGGTTCGGCCGTATCGTCATAACGTGTAACCTTGACTCGGAAAGTCTCAGGATTCTTCCTGACATGGACATCAGTTCAAAGGACAAGATCAGCTTGTTCCGCACGTCCGACAACGTAATGAACTTCCCAGACTGGGGAACTATTACCAAGACGTTGAACAAGGAACTGCCTAACTTCGCACGCTTCCTGATTGACTGGGATATACCCGAAGAGTGGGTCGCTCACGAGGCACGTTTCGGTGTGAAAGCGTACCACCATCCAGAACTGTTCGAGGAATCGAGACAGCAAGGTCAGGGAACTCTGTTGGAGTTGTTGCATGGATTCCTACAAGAATACAAAGAAGCCAACCCAGAAAAGGAACGTTGGTCTGGTAACGCGACTGCATTACACGCAGACTTATCCGCATACAACCCAGAAGTTACTAAGGAGTTCCAGAACAAGGCTTTGTCTATGCAGCTCGGTAGGTTGAGCAAGAATGGATACCGGCTGAAGAAGCGCAAAGAACGCTTGACAGGCATAAACATCTGGGAAATAGAGTATGACATCACTAACTTGGGAGGCAGCTATGAGTGAACCGGAAAAAATGCACAGAGACTTCTGCCCACGATGCGCCATTAAGCATCTAGGCAAAGCGAGTATATTATTGAAGGAAGCCAAACTGGGGTATCCGCACCATGTGTGGTACGCCATGGCTAACATGAGTGAGGCCGAGGACGAGATAGTTGATATGATGCCAGCAGAAGCCGAGGCCATTCGTGAGGCCCGACTCAATGTTCAAACCTCGCTGACAGACGGGACTCGTTTCATACCAGACTTCGATTCTCTTATGACCATGGTTGCGGAAGGTGGTCTGCTGGAAGAGGTTATGGATACTCAGACGGAACTGGATTTCTCCGGAGGCAAGTAATGAAATTATTCTTAGCGTATGTATTGTTAATCATGTCCCCATTTTTATTGGTGGGGATGAGGGTGGCCGAAGAAGACATGATCCACGTTCCAAGTTCCCCGACCCTTGAAGAGACGGTTCGGGAGCTGGGGAAACAAGGGATCATATGTAAGGTGTACGGGCACCATTGGAACAAAGATGTTTGCAAGGTATGTAACTTTGAGAGGGCAGAAAGATGATTAAAATAACGATGGATTGTGAAACGCAGGTTGAGGCTAGGGCTGTTTTAGAAGCGCTGCAGCTACGTAGGTTCTTGATGGGCGTAATAGAACAAGACTTGTTAGATGCGGCGACTCGAGGCTCTCAGTTTAGACACCCAGGTGCCGCCCTAGAATCCACAATCGGTTGCCGGGATAAATGGGAAGAGCGCCTTGCCGACGCTGGCATAACATGCATAAGGGGGCGGTGATGGGTATACGATCTTTATTTACACCCAAAGGAACTATAGTTGCGGCGCTCAGGCGCATGTGGCTCAGGAGCCGGGAGCGTGCGAAGGCGCTCAAGGACGCAGGATATTGCTGTGCTAAGTGTGGCGTGAAACAGAGTAAGGCCAAAGGTAAAGAAGTCGCCGTACATGTTCACCATAAAAGCGGCATAGTTAATTGGGATAAGATGGTGTCCGAGATACGCGAGCACCTACTCAACCCAGACGACCTCGAAGTATTGTGTAAGGAATGTCACAAAAAGGAGCATCAAGTATGAAATACTCAGAGTTGAAACTAGGCGACTTAGTAGAAATCGAGTGGTTAGATGCCGCTGGTTTTGTAAACGAGCCTCTGTCCAGAGTCAAGATTGCAAAGGCGAGGAACATAGGATATGTCGCTAAGCTGGAGAAACAGTTTATAGCCCTAACCACGGGGATATATCTTGACGATGGAAGTGATCCGATGGTTGACGCCACTACAATCCCGCGCGGTTGGTTCGAGTCAATCAAATTATTAAAGCGGGCTAGGAAGAAAAAAATATGATAACCAGAATATTATTAGACATGGATGGAGTGATAGCTAACTTTTTCGCCGCATCTTTAGCCGCCCATTCAGCTGCGGTAGTGAAGAAGTACGGGATCAAATTCCAGTTTGAGATAGACGCGACTTTTCCGCGAGGCGATTGGGACATACCTAAACTGCTCGGGATAACGGCAAAAGACTTCTGGGATCCTATAGACAACTATGACTTCTGGATCAACGTGCCAGCTTTCGACGGGGCTCGCGCCTTTGTCGAGGAGTTACAGACCGTCGCACCAGTAACCATATGCACCAGCGCTTCGTGGTCCTCTGACTGCGCCAAGGCTAAGATAGAGTGGATAGAAAACCACATCGGACGCAAGATACCTGCATTTGTGTGCCATCACGGAGCAAAGAAAAGTCTGTTGGCGAACCCTGAACACTTGTTGATAGACGATTACATTAAGAATATACATGAGTTCAGAAATGCTGGGGGCGCGGTGCACCATGTCCTCGGCCCGTGGAACGATAGCGCGCCGGAGACTGCCTCTTTTTTTGCGGTGGACTACGCCAGTATATTATCAGCAGTAAAAGATATGTGTAAGTAAGGAGACACTATTATGGAAATGAAAGACAGTGGAAAGAGACAGAGCTTCGGTGACGGAGCTGCAGTTAGAGATTCATCAGAGGGTAAACCACAGATGCATTTGCTAAGCCCTTGGGTTTGGATGCACCTCCCGTACGGGCGTCATATAGGAGCGTTCCTGCTTGATAGGAACGGGAGTCACCTGCACGACGCGTTCACGGAGATGTTGCAGAAGTATGGTTGGGACAGACTTTGCGTCTGGCTGGAGCTGGGCGCAGCTAAGTACTCCGAATTCAACTGGGCGAAGGGCATGCCCGTTTCAAGATGTATTGATTCCTTGGGTAGGCACTTGGTCAAGCTGGCTGCTGGAGAGGAAGACGAGGACCACGCTGCTGCTGCCATGTGTAACATCATGTTCATCATTCATTACCTCAGTGCAGTCAACTTGGAAATGCTCGATGAGAGTTTCGAAGATACGTTTGACTTTGATATATTGAAACGTGAGCCGGAGGATGTTGAACCTGATCGAGATAGGGAAGCCTGCAGAAGCGCTGATCTGGAACCTATTAATGAGTTTATATCAGAGATGGCTGATATGTCCAGCAGTTACTTCAGCAAGCTGAGTGATAGGCAACTGGCAGCCCAGCATAAGGCAGACGAAGCGATGCTACGGCCTCCCGTGCTTCATCCAAGGGAGCCTCGAAGTACGCAGGATGAGAAACGACAAGCCAAATTTTTCGGGCTACACCCGGAACTCAAGAAGGTCTTGGATAATCGAAAATATAATTCTACGAAAACACCCCCACCCGTTCACATGCCGGGGGGACGCCATACAACTTTGCCCGCGGGAGTAGTTCCTGAATAACGGCCCCACATATTAGTACAAATTTATTGACAAAGACATCATATAATAGTATGGTTTTATTATGACTGAAGAACTTGTAAAGGGATCTGAATACACCACAGTAGATAGTTACGACCCGAAGGTTAAAGCAAAAGCTTATGAGTTGTTCCTAACTACAGACCTCAGCATGACCGACATAGCCATCGACCTGGGCATATCAAGCAAGGTGGTGGCTTCTTGGTCGCGTCAAGGTAAGTGGATGAACCGTAAGAAGGAAGTCGAGATGGAGCTGTTCAAATCGGCCGAGTCTGACTACCGCGCTTTGGTCGTACAGAACAGAGTCCCAGTCGTCAAGAGACACCTCCGCATATCAGAGAAGGTGGAGGAGTCTATCGAGCGTGTGTTGGATGAGATCCTCAAGGACGAAGGTATACCCAACGACATGAAAGTCAAGCGTATGGCCGAGGCACTATCAGTTGTGTCTGCTGTGTCGGCCAGAGCCGCCGGAGTAACTGACCGCCCATTCTCAGATAATCTAGATGAAGACGGAAATAAGAAGGTGCCTCTCATCATGGTCAACGTGCAAGCGTCCGCTCCTCCCGGAGTAAAGATGGGTGAAGTGAAAGCCAAAGTTATAGACGTTAACCCCTAAAATAAAGCCCTCTGTATTGCAATCCTCAGATTTAATGTGGTAATAGGTACGGAATAGTGGCAACCAGAAGCCTTTATTACCACTATTAAAAGCGCTGTTACCACTATTATTATGGGTTCCTGAATGCGTCCTCGATCCACTCTTTCTGTTGATCGGTTAGCTTCCTCGGCTTGCCGTACAAGAAGTTTCTGCTCTTCATACTCCTCTGAGTACTGCGGATAGTTCCGTTGACTCTGAGGATGGCGCGACTCCACTTCTCTGTGGACACCTTGTCGTTACCGTCGATCGCTCTGTACAACTTAGCATACAATTCTTTCATCACAACACCACGAGCTGACTTGAGAACTTTCTCTCCGTCATACCCATTACGGTTAGCCGCGTCAAGGATAGCTGGCCCAAGAGCTTCAAGGTTGGCTTTAACCTTTTTATTCTTGTATATGTTATCCGTTCCACCGGCCTTGGCCCACGTTTCAAGCAACCCGGTATATGCCTCAGTGGCTCCACGGAACGATATACCTTTGCTCGTTGGACCGAGGAGCTGGAACGGGGCTGCGTCAGGATGCTTAGACCAGGCCAAGATACTGAACGGCATGAACTTCTGGACAGTGTACCCAGCACGTGAACCCATGAAACCACCATCTTCACTCATGATCAACCCAGCAAGACCCATGTCCTTGAACTCAAGCTCCCAACCGCCACCACCAGCTGATTCTCCAGTAGCCTGTTCAATCGCCCAGCGGGCTGGTTGTGACAGCTTACCAGTAAGAGAACCCCAAGGAGTGTCAAGCCAGCGCTTTATTTCGTACGCCTGCTTACCCCAGCGGATGTATGTCCGACGCTCTCCAGTCGGGTATCCCTTATAGAATGGGAGGTTCCTTACCAGAGGAGTTATGTCAGCACTGAATTTTCTACCCTCTTCGTTATTGAACATGAAAAATTCATCGTCATCATCAGGCGGTCCGAAGGCTCTACCTGCTGTGTATGCCAACGCCTGCACCATAGCAGGAACTAAAGTAATTACCCCCAGCATCATGGTAGGCCACCTGCGGAACATGATATGCTTGAACTCTTGATCAGACAAATATGTCTTGGAGAATGCTCCGGTCAATAACTCTCCACCAGCAGCTCTCCAAGCCGATATCGACCAGTTAGGTGAGAACATCAGCAGGGAAAGGTTACGCCTCCAAGTAGGTGTCATATAAGACATCTTATTCCAGTTCACTCCACCAAGTTCACCGTTGATGTAGTTCACATACGGAGCCATGTCCTCTTCAAAATCAAACGGCAGACCCGCTGCCTCAGCCTCAGCTTCCAATTTCTGTGCCATGAAGTGAGCGGCCCAGAGTTTGGCTGAGTTAAAGAAGCTGTCAAAGACTATCTCTGTTTGTTTCAGTGGTAGCTTGGCGATCATCTCAAAGTTATCTGCTGCTTTCTTACCGATGTTGGTGAGAACCCAGTCAGTCATCTTCGCTATGTCCTTCTCAAGGATACCCCGCGGCAGACTTAATGGATGAGATGAGTCACTATAAGTGATACCTATCTTGCGCCCTTTCTTCATTAGTTCTACCACGTACGGATGTTCGGACTTGATAGCTTCTTCAAACTCGAGAAGCATCTTAAGACCACCCTGCCTCCAGAATTCTCCATGAGACAAAGCAGTGAGCGATTCCAAACCAGCGATTGGGAAGAACAATGAGAACTGTAGAGCCCCCATCTTCATCCAAGCATTAGCGCGTTCGATTCCTTTGAGCGCCCCATATGGATCTTGCCAAGGAGTTTCAAATACGTGCTTCAAGATACCAGCCACCTCGCCACCAGCCATTGCCGCGTCTAGAATGTTTTCTCCTCCTCGGCCCCGGTGTATTGTATAGAACGCGTTGACTGATGGATAAGGCGACTCAACTCTTGTATAGCCTTTATTTTTTACGAAATGATCCTGCACCATTTGATCTATGTTCCACTTAGCAGACTGTGTTTTGTCGAGAGGCTTACCCAAATAACGAGAAAGATTCTGAGCAACAGCTTCCCAAGTAACGTCCGTGACAAGATTCTCACCAGCGTAATTCAGGTTAGGAGACGGAATAACGAGAGGCGTGTTAGCCGCGTCTGTGGTAAGAAGCATTTGATTTATCATAGCCCTGTTAGCAGTACTCGTCATAATGTCAGACGCGTATTTGTGCAGCATTTCGTTAGCCCCAATGCTATCAGGTCTGTAACCACCAAGCATATAAGCATCTTCGTATGTGCTGTACTTACGAGTTTTTGTTCTATTGCTATACCCACGATTCTTGAAATCAACCATCATCTCACCAGTAGCTTTCGCCAGAGCGAGGGGATGCTCGAGCATATCCCCATCAGCAAGTTTGATAGGATCGTCGAGAGTCTTCTGAGCATTCGCTAAACGAGCTAGCAGTCTGTCATAAACTTCTCCGTGAATGAAGTTAGCCAAGTCAGCATAATCCATGTCAGGAGTTAGCCCGATGTCCTTGTGAGCTCCCGATCTGATCTCAGAGATAGCTTGACCTTCGTTCTTGAAGTGCAGTCCTTTGAGACCGAAAGCAAACTTGAGCATCTTGTATGAAGCGTCCGTGAGACTTCTCACCCTACCGCTTGCTTCTTTGGAAGCGGCTAAAGTTAACCTATGGGATTCCATGTTCTTCTCGAGGACGGCTTGGATGTTTTTCTCTAATGCAAGCCTGGCTGCTTTCTCTTCAGTACCCAAGAAACCAATACCCTTGTAATGGGTAACGTAGTTTTCGCGGTGCCACAGATAAGGTGCGTCAGGGCTCACGAACCAAGGAAGATCAGTTGTTACTTCCTTGTATAAGTTCTCCAAACGCTCCGACGTTTCACGCGCCAGTTCAGCTATATCCATGCGCTTAGGATCCCTACCAGCATCCAAAAGTTTCTGTCTATAAGAGGATGATCTAAAGTATTTGTCAATCATGCTAACAGGAACCATCCAGTTCATCTTGGTTGGGCGCCAGTTGCTATCTTCTTCCTGACCGTTAGCCAATGTTTCTGTTGCATCTGCCCTATAGTCAGCGTCACCGACGTTGATAGGAACCTTCTGATATATACCAATACCAGCAGCATGCAGGGCACGAGCTACAGCTCTGTCTCGAGCCAGTTGCTCGGGACGGCTTTTTCCATCCATCTTAATACCAGCCATAACCTTTTTCTTGGCTTCAAGCAATTGGTCAGCTATTTCTTTCGGGAATACATCGTAGATACTCTTATCGTTCTCAGTGAATATACCTGTTATAACGTGCGCTACTTCCAGAGCAGCCTTGTGGTCTGTCTTGCCATCTTTGGTAGCGTGCTCCATGCTGGCCATTGCAGCCGCTTGGACTACTTCAGCAAGTTTTCTCTCGTCCTCAGTCAACTTATTTCTAGTCGCCCCACTTGCATGAGTAGTACGAGTTAATTCAGGTCCCTCTCCCCTGTTACCCTTCAAATCTATTTTGGTTTTCTCTGTGATGAACGCACGTACTTGGCCCCCGTCACCAAGAGCCCATTCGTGAATGATCTTAGTATAGTGGGCACTCTCTTCAGCCAGTATAGCGCTCAGCTTACCCTGCTCTTTCATTAGAATCCTATGCAAAGCGTTAGATCCACCGATAAGAGAGGGAGCGATGATGCTGTTCAACACTTCAGCCGCATTCAATACAGACGCTGAAACAGTTCCATCAACGTAATCAGAGTCACCTGCTTCTTGAACCATGGCATATGGTGGTATTTTATGGGGGATGATATTGTGGTCACTCATCCTTGCTGTCTGCATTCTAGGTACGTTGTTCGCGGCATGCTCAAGCAGTGACAGGATGGTAGCGTTGTCCATACCATAAATCTTTTGGTCTTTAATAGCCATCAAGCTGGCACGAGCAGCTTCGAAAGTAGGTGCTGCTTTGTATCCAACCAATGCCTTATCCCAAGCAGACTTGATCTTGGCAGCTTCGATAGCAACCTTGTTCTTGCCTTCTTTCTTGGCATGCTCCATCGCAGCTTGTTCTTTCTCACCTAGCTTGATGGCTTTCTGTTTCATGTGCCATGAGACAAGTTGATCGCGACTTTTGGCCCTGTCAGCCCAGATGTTGGACGTACGTTTACCTGTGCCGTCGTATGTTCTATCAAAGATATCCATAGTGTTTTCGACGCGGGCACGAAGTCCAGCCATATCACTACGGCGGTACAGTTTGGAGTCTCTCAACTCAAGCTGTGCCATAACGAAGTCACCCTCGTTTATGGCTTCTAACATATTCTTGAAACCTGGGAGAACGCTCCAATGATACAAGTCAACGATAGCGACCTGACGCTCAGTAGAAAGTTTGTCGAATCCAGCAATATCTTTACGGGCTTTTGCGATATACTTTTTGGTGAAGTGGTTGAGAAGCGCATCGTACTCTGCTTCTGTTATGCTCTTCTTACCGCTCTTCAGATCCTCGAATGACGCCCCGGTGATCTTCTCTATCTCAGCCTTGCGCTTATCAAACAATCTGATTCCCGGGCCGATGGCTGGTGTACCTAGATCGTCGTACGCTGACATGTTACGTCCAGTACGCCCCTCGAAACTCGCGATACGTGCTGCAGCAGCTTGTTCCATATTGAGCTGTTTGACAGATTCAATTGGATTGCCTACCTTGCCACGAGCGTCCATCGTTGGGGTCACTGCCGTAGCAATCAGCCCAGCGGCTACGAGCTCCCGAATGGAAGCTGTAGTTTCGCCGGTAGCTGCGATCTCAACGCCCGATGGTGTGGGAGAAAACAGGGGTTGCTGTACCGGAGCTACCTGACGTGCAGGGGCTGCGGCCTCCTTTGTTGAGATCAAGGGTTTAAGTCTATTTGTATAAAGTCTTGTGTCTGCTTGAGATAATCCGCCAATACGATCGCGAGATATCTCACGGGTCAGGTCTCTCGTTATAAGTTCAGGTTTCCTGTTCTTATCTGTACGAATCCGATCGAATCTTTCAGCGTGGGCCTTGATCTCAGCATTGAAGAAACGCATATCGTTACGCGCGCTTTCGGGCATCGGTCTTGGAATTGATTCACCGTAGTTACCGCGAACCCTTGCATATTCATAAGCAGCTCTCGATTTAGCTTGAACCGCTGACTTAGCATCTACTATAGAAGCAGATGTTGTTCCCGGTCTCTCTATAATCTGAGGAGCTTCGGACACTACTTCCGAACGAGCTGTCTCCATATCCAACTCTCGGTACACACCGGGACGATGAAGCAATTTTACCTTGTCAGATGTTCTGGTTATTGCCGTGTAGTACCAACGACCTGCGTTCCAAGACGGGGCTACGTAGTCCTGATCCACGTAAACAGTTTCCCATTGGCTACCTTGAGACTTGTGGGCTGTAACTGCGTACCCGTAGGTAGCTATTACTAGCTTCTTGCTGACACCGAGTTTGCCCTCTTTGTCCTTTTTTATATCACCCTTATCCATTAATTTTATCAATGTTTCCCTCGATATTCCCTTCAGAATGTCTGGGTGATACAAGCTCGGTATGTCCATGGCAGTTACAAAGTACATGGTCACGCGGCGGGGGCCTCCTTCTCCAAGGGTGTTTATCTGGGCGGTAACCCTCTTTACAGGTACTGTTATATCCTTCTTATACTTCCCAGACCCCTTGGTCGCCTGAACGGTGAATTCATACTCGTCGCTTTCTGATGCAGGCGCTTCGGTTACAGTGAACAACTCGCTGTTGGATACCCCCACAGCGTTGGCCACTCCCATAAGCCTATCTCCCTCGTTCAGCATGTTGTTCGCATCCGCCCCAAATAAGGCTTTCCTCGCGTACCTATTGTACATATTCCGCTGTCTATTGGTGGCCGTTACCATAATCGTCTGTTCACTATCACGCTTCACGTCGTCCTGATAATCCCGAATGAATTTCTGATCCTGAGCCGTGTCATAGATCTTAAATTGTTCTGTACCAGCTCCTACGGGTATGGAGGGCACATTGTCTTGCCTCGTCTTAGTAGCCATTACCAAAACATCAGAGTCAGATGCTTGTCTCATAACTCCGGACAAAGTAGTTTTGAACGTGGATGGTATTGGACTCTTGTTTACGTGTAGAACAAAAGACGGGGCTCCAACCGGTTCTATCTGGTAGTTATCACCTACATAGAGAACGCGGGCCCCTACCTTGGCTGTTTCTGACTTGATAGTCTCGTACAGGTCTTTATCCACCATAGAAGATTCGTCTATTATAATGAAGGATCCTTCAGTCAGTCCGCGAGGTACCCACTTGTCGGTCTCTGGATCTTTCTCCCCAAACAAGCCTTTGTGAATTGTGCTGATATCGGCTGATACTCCGTTGGCTTCCATCTTACCACGGACTATGTTCGTCGCCTGGTTAGACAACGCCCATATGGAAACTGACACGCTTGGATCCAAGTACTGCTGATGCCTCACCACGTTCTCCATCATTGTGGTTTTGCCAGTACCTGCGTACCCAACTAGCTCTGCTTCAGCCGCATCGCTTTTAAGAAATTCAGCTATTGCCTGCAACGCTTCGGCTTGTTCCACTGTCGGTAGTAACGTGTCGCGTCGTGCTGTGAGTATGTTGCTATCTAAAGCATCGGCTTCTTCACGAGTTGGGTTAAGCTTCTCTACTGGAGCAGTGGCTTGGTTTACTGCCGCTGCTGGAGCTTCCCCCGACCCTATCGCAGAATCAGCGTCAGCCTTGAGTATATCTTCAGCCTCTTGGTTGACTTGTTCGGCTCTGGCTAACTCTGGGTCTTTAGGTGCTGCTTCCGCCCGTCTCAGCTTGCCCAATACCACGGCGTTGTCAGCCACATCAAAGAAGTTTTCCTCATTGACAGGTTGTCCTGCGGCTTCGGATAGCAAGTTCCAGTCTGTTACAGTTAATTCAGGGAGTAGAGCGGCCACGTCTCCTTGGTCCAAGGCTTCTTCGCCCTCTTGTGGCGCGCTTGCGATGGCTCGTAGTGCGTCAGACATTCCTCCAGCAACTGCTTTAGGTGCGGCTTCTCCCCTACCGAACACACTACCAGTTGGAGGCGGTTCAAATTCGCCTTCCAGATCAGGCTCCACACCGACGTCAGCGTCCAAATCCAATCCTTCGGGAGCCTCAAAAAATTCAGGGGTTGCTTCGAATTCCATTGCGTCCAACGCAGCTGCTGCTTGTCCAGATATTCCGTCTTCGAGGTTAGCCCGGCTCGTCACTGCTACCGCTGCTTTACCCTTAGGGGTAACACCCAGTAACTGAGCCACCTTCTCGGACGCGTCAAATATAGAAGTGGTATCGTATTTTTCCTGTATGATCGCGTTGAGGTTTTTGTTTGCTTTCTTGGATGTGAACGGGTCGCCCTCGCTATCCAAGTTCTGGGAGTCCAGATCCGGTTCGGAACCTGATTTAGCTCCCGCCTCACTCTCCAGATAGATCACGTTACCTGCGTCTATTCCACTTCCTTTCACGAAGTTCAGACCCAAGTCGCTGAACATAGCAGTAGCAGCAATACGCCGCCTATTATATGCGGTGACGTTACTAACAGCCATCGTACCAGCCAACGCTGCAGCCCAGTCGCTACCCTCAATATCCATGTTACGGAACCAGTCATTGTGGACAGAAAGTTCTGCTTTGGTGAGGTCTTTACGGAACTGACTTTCTGGCCCTCCTGTGAACGGCACGAAGGAACCTATGTACGTCCCAGCCACAGATCCATAACTAGCGACTCCATTGATGAAAAGCTCGAGCTGTAACTCACGTGGGAGCGCGTCAAAATCTTTTTGGACTCTAAGTAGTTCCGGCTCAGTCAGTTGGATACCGGCGCTTCCTTCGTACAAAGGCTGTAGTCGAAGGGCGTTGGTTACTTCCCGGGACTCAGTAACTAGTTGCAAGAAAGTATTTTCTGGATACTCAGCAATAAGATCGTTGAGACGGCTAGCGTTGAACATAGGATTGAGATCGGATATACCTGAATTATTTACCATATGGCGCAACGCGATTAAACCAGCTACGTTCTTCAAATGAGTCTCTATGCTGACGTCGCCATGACGAGCAGAATCAGATGCCGATTGTTTCCAAGAGTAGAGCATGCTTCCGTTGTCTGTTGCTGAGTACAAAGCCGATGGCAAAGTGTCTTTCAACTTGCTGGCTAACACTCTTACAGGAGCTGCCAACGCGCTATCTTCTCCTTTATCAACAAAAGTAATCTCGCCACCGTCACGCAGTATGTCTTCGTTGACCCATTTGCTAGCTGTCTTCAAGGAGTTCATTATAACACCAAGCGATTCCAGCTTAGGGCTACCAAACATCAAGTCATTGATCTGACCCATCTTGCGTATATCGACACTGGCCTCATACAGACGAATAATCCCAGCGAACTGAGATTTGTTCTTTAAGAAATCTTTGGTTGCCTGCTTCTCTGCTTTCTTAACGTCCTCGGGATCATCAAGCACCTCTGCTACGGCGGTGATCTTAGCCTCGTCGAGTCTCTTGCGCTCTTCATCCGTCAGCATATTCTCAGCTATGTCGTACATCAAAGTAGCGACACTCTTCTGCTTACCGTCAGGAGTCAGCATCTGGGCGCCGTCGTTACTCGCTTTGTCAACAGCCTGGATAAGTTCGGAGCTGGCTAGTGTTTTCATCAAAGAGATGGCGCGATTTGCCGCAGCTTCGAACTCTACTTTATGGTTATAGTCCCCACCAGCTTCTGGGTTTAACGTGTCTGCGTCCCAAGCGATTGCTGGTATCAACATGGACTGCACCAACGCAGTCAGACCCATGTCAGCAACCTGACGTAACTTCGGATCATCCACGTCCAAGTTGACTATACCGGAGGAAGCAAGGTACATGCCCAACTGCTCTCTGTTCCAAGCGTTACGATCTGTCCTGATTGCTTCTACATCACGAAAGCTTCGGCGAATAACGAGAGTCTCTCCATCGTCTGTAGCGACGATGATTGGATTTTCAGTATCCATCAAGTAAGCACCAGCTGCGTTGAGCAATCGTACTGTGGTTCCGCTCTTAGCCGCGATAGCCAGAACATCAGATCCAGCACGACCCTTGACCATTGTGTCGACCGTGTATTCATCTGAATTGAGTTTCAGCGGAGCTGTGCGTTTCTTCATCGCCTCTTCTGTAGCTTCTGCCCCGTATATACCGAACTTCTTGTTAACATCCTCGATGCTCATTGTAGACCAAGTGGCTACATCTACATCGTTGTACGCTTCAATCATCAATCTGACGACTCTATTAGATATACCTTCTTTGGTATCTGTATAGAAATCTCCGGCTACGATCATGTGAGTAGCGTCTCCGTCGTAGTCACCACCTGAGTATTTGTAACGCTCATCGGCCAGACGAACCAAGTTAGACTTCTTGTTTCCTATGTTGTTTCTAAGACGAGCAACTTGTCCAGAGGCCAAATCCACAGAAGGAATTCTAACGTCCAGTACGGTACCGCCAAGCAGAACCCACTCACCGTTGTCCAGCTGTCTTATCGCATCTCTGATTATAGACGCATCCAGTATTGGTCTGCCCTTGGAATCCAATTGAACTATAGGAGCTCCTGCGGGAATCCAAGGAATGCCATCTTCTTCTGTGAATGCAATTTCATTAGGCGCTGCTGCTCTACCCTCAGTCTCGCTTACAAATAAATCTGCATATGGAAGCCTCGCAGCTTTTCCTTCTGGAGATTCAAACTTGTAATAATCATTAGGGGTCTTGAGTAAAGCATCTCCATTGGACCTGTTAAAATTAAATCTGAAAGAGTTCTTCACAAAACCGATGATGTCTTCTCTACCCTCAAAAGCTTTACCTCTTGCACCATATATAGCAGGACGTACGCCAGATATGTTACCATCCATAACGGCAGACATTACTACGTTATTCTTGCGGTCGATCAAACCATTGTCAGCTACGGTTATATTCTGGTTATACTCAGTAAGTATGTTGGCTTTCTTCGCGGCAAACTCAGCGATATTCTGTCCCATGGCTCTACGTGTCTTGAACTCAACGCTACTGACAACAGCTCTAAGAACCTGAGTCTTTGAGATAACATCCGGTGAAACGATGGAACGTGAGCCGTTGCGCAGGGATTCTGCCAACAGAGGGTCGCGGGCTTCCAATGCTTTGATAGCAACTTGAGTAAGTTCTTCTCTGGTAGGCATGAGTGATTGTCCCGCCACGTCAGAATATCTTGCCATCAAATCAATAATAGGTGTAGCCATTGCGTGAGGAACGTCAAGCATGATAGCCTGTATCTGTCTCGCGGCTCTCTTGTACTTGGCGTATGTATCACCGTGCAATACCTGAGGAACCCTGAAGTTTTTCGGATTCATTTCTTGTATAAATTTAGACACTCTAGGAGCCATCGCAGCAAGTAACTTGTCTCTGATAGCTTCGTAAGACAGCCCGTTGAGATCTTCTCCCGATTCAGTGAGGGCGTCGAGGCCCATCAGACCGTCTTTGTTTATAACGTCGCCAATACGATAGTCAGTTATGTTAGGAAGACCAAAAGATTCCTTGCTCGGAACCTTCATGTTGGATGTGGGAACGATGAAATCGATACCGAAATGATCCATGAACTCTTTCAACGCTTTGTCTGTAGGACTTACAGTACCCTCAGCCCCTCTATTGCTGGCTGCGAGTTCTTCTATATTAACGCCGTTCATCTTATCCAGATGGGCCAAGTCTTTGAACGCGCCTGAAATCTGCATCTTCAATGAGTAAGCGGACTCAGTACTTCCGGCGTGTTCTTCACTAAGCATCTTTGCAAGTGCTCTACCTACATTGCCACTAAAGAAATACTGTCCATCGGAATTACCGTGAACGTCGTTCATATCAACAAAGGCTACGCGCAAGTTGTCCCCGGATCTGTCTGGATCCAACTCTTTGAGCATATCTGGAAGTCCTTCAAGAGTGAGGGTAGCGCCAGTCAACTGGTTACCATCACGCTTACTCTTTGTGGCGAGCATCTTCTGTACGATAGGAATGGATTCTAGATTCTCAGCTTCTGTAAGTGCTGTACTAAGTTCTCCCATAGTCATCAACAAGCTTTTGGATATCTTGCCAACTTCTGTGGACACGTAAGCCCGGAGCGATCCAGACATTGCTGTGTCAAACTTCAAACCATAATAAGCATAATGCATTTGCCTTGCGATATCGAAGGTCTTAATGGAGTCGACACCTTTTGCGTTGTTAAATTCTTTCTGCATATCACGCATATCAGCTGGAGATATAAGCGCCGCAGCTTCGATACGCATTCTGTTCGGGTCGTTGTATTCTTTCTCATACAGCGAGACCAGTTCAGCGAGATTTGTTTTGGGCAACTTAAGCCAGTAACTGGAGTCCTTGTCACCCAAGCTTCCTGTGTGAACATAACCGTGTTTCCACATCATGTCACGTACAGTTGCGTACGCTACGGGATTCTTATACAATTCAGAGGCTTTTATATGCGTAAATTTATTTATGGAAAACTCAGGTACGAATAAAATAGCTTCATGGAATGGTATATCTAACTCTTTTGCAAAAGCTTTGACACCTTCCAAGAAACCATTGGTTCCCCGCAGAGGAGTAAATCCCTTGCCAGAATTAGCCTTGAACGTCGGTATGACCCAGTTGGGCATGTTGGCCGCATCAGCTATCAGCACCGCGTTTGGCTGTCCTTTGTTGGACTGCTGAACGCCTATCCAGTTATCGTTCATAGCCTTCGTTATGGCTTGACCGCGTTTGTACTGACTCTCTGAAGTGATTAAATTCTTCTGTCGTGCTACGCCAAAATGATACTCAATGGTTTTGCTCAAACCAGATAAGCGTTTCAATCCGGTGGCATTCTTTGCGGCACTCGAGAACAAAGTCTTTGGAGCACCAGTCCAACGGGCCAAGAAATCAAAGTAGTCAGACGCCCAAGCAGGATCTTTTTTCAATCTACTTATGACAGAGTCCTCGGTCAATCGTTCCCTCGGTGCGAGGTTAGCATCGTTCTCCACCTTTTCATACATAGCTACGATCTCACCCATTACCTTAGGTGAACCAATCAATCGATCCCTATGAGTCTCGGCACGTTTGATAAGCATAGGAGCAGCTGTCTTTGAGCCGGTGGTCTCTAATTCAATCTCACCATCTGTCATGTTCACCACGCCTTGAGCCGCTGGAACGTAGACCCATGATCTGGCTACTCTAAGCTTGGCGTTCAGGTAACCCATGTTGACTCCCTTAGAGTTCTCGTCCTGCTCTAAGGCTACCTTGTTACTAACTATGACAATATCTTTGAAGGCTCGTTCTTCAGGAAGCATGTCCGGACTATCTTCACTGAGATATGCCTTCATGTTTTCTGTACTTAACAAGGCCTTGTGCAGAGCATTCCAAGAAGACTCGGTCTGTGTCAAGCGCTCCAAAGCCCCGTAACCATATCCCGGGCCAAGTGTCTGTTCGAACACGGCTGCTAAAGCACCCAGCGCTTCAACGTTTTTCATGTTCTGAGCATCTTGATCCTCGTGAGATCGTTCAATGGTTATACCTTCGTCAGCGGCTTTATCGTTCTTTTCTTGCACAAAGGAAGCGCCGGGCGCTACCGCAGTCTCGTCTGACTTGGCTTCCTTCTTCTTGTGATCAGCGATTCTGATAAGTTCTTCAACAGCCGACAAATCTCTGTACAATTCTTTAGCATACTCACCAGGAACTGGAGGTGCTTCGAGATTTCTTTCTATAGCCATGAAATCAGCGAGGAGCGCACCAGCTGCGGCTTTCTCTTCTGGAGTATTATCTGCAAATAAATTAGCTTCTGCTACGGCCTGCAAGGCTGCGAGTTTATCATCCGGAGGCGCAGCATTGATGATTACCTTCGCCTGTTCTACTTTGGCTTCGATAGCACTCAAGACATCTTCAGAAGGTGCGATTGACGCGCTCCCACCGAATATTTTGTCAAGCAAATCAGCTGCTGCCTTGTTCTCAGCATCTTCTTTACCTACCAACGAGGCCGCGTTGTCAATAACCTTAGGGGCCGGGGCTTCTTTGGGAGCTACTTCAGCGATTTCAGGTGCTGGAGCTAAACCGACTTCAGGCTCCGGTTCTTGTGGAGCGGGTTTCTTGGCTTCGGCCTTTTTAGGCGCGGCCTTTTTAGGCGCGGCCTTTTTAGGCGCGGCCTTTTTAGGAGCTGCCTTTTTAGCTTTAGGGGCTTCGGCTTTAGGGGCTTCAGCTTTAGGAGCTTCAGCTTTAGGAGCCTGACCTCTGTCTCCCTGAGGAAGTAGTCCGGGCAACTGATCATCTAAATCAGGCTCTGATCTCTTGACTTGCTTCTTGGCTTCTGCCTTAGGCTTGCCAGCTTCAGCGTCTTTGGCTGCTTTTTCTACTGTAGGCTGTTGAGCATTCTTGACAGCAGCGGCCACTCTATCTGCTATAAGGGCTCTCGCCTGCACGTTCAGCAGAGGATTGGCGTTCCACATCGCTTCCGTAAGATCGACAGATGTGACGCCGTCACGGGATGTAAGCATACCCCAAACGCCAGCCATCTCTGATATGAAAGCATCGATACCTGGAACGGTGGACAGGGCTTCTTTTAACTGTCCAATCTCTTTCCTGAAAGGAGCGTTGCCAGGAACTTGGTCATATCCCATAACGGCGTAGCCAAACAACTTTATTGCGGCTTCTATGTTATCACTGTCTTTCAACAGTTTGATCAGCGCTTTATAATCCCCAGCATCTGAACGTTCACTTATAGCCCGGTAAGCGTTAGTTATAAATCTTGCTACAGCAGGTGGGTTCTTGTACCTAGAAGAGTACCCATTAACAGCCAAGTCGAGGTTCTTAAGAGCGCTTTCTCCTGAGTCTTCCCACATAGAATAACCACCAGCATCTAAACTAGTAGCGATCTTGTTAGCGCTGTTCAACGCACCAATACTTATAAACCAATTACCATCAGAATCTTGTCTTCCGAGCAACGTATCTTTAACATACTTCTCAGCTGCTTTATCTGTTGACCCAGACATAGCACCATAATCAAATAGATTAGCCAAAAGTCTTGGGTTCTTGCTGCTTACTTGGTTAGGGAGAGTGAGTCTATAAGATCTATCAGCGTTTAAACGACCTTCGAAACCACGCTGGGATAACTTACTCCTAGCGTCTTCCAGAGACATTACATTGGTGGCACTACTTATATCTGAAACAGAAGCCGCCCCGGCTGGGTTCCAACCCTGGATTCTAACCTGACCTTTTCCAGCAGGTTTTATCGTAACCACCTCGTCATTGCCGTCGGCATCTTGCTTGGTGTAGAACTCTCCAATTTTACCCTTTGCCACGAAATCTTGATATCTCTTCGCCGACTCTACAAGCTGATCGACACCGCTCAGCATACCATCCTTGCTTGCTTCATCTGTCAAACGTATGCCCTGAGATATAGCCAAATCCCAAGCCTGCTCGGAGAATGGATTGTTTATTATGAAATCAAGTTCTTCGGGGGTGAGATCAAATCCAGGCAGTTCATCCGGAGTCATGCGGACCCTGTCAAGGTCGGCTGGTTCTTTGCTATCTGCTACGGCCTGTGCTGATGCCAACGCATCAACATCCACTACACCAGCCCTCAGTCCATGCTTGCCCAGTACTGTAGCAATGGCCTCGCGGTTAGCATCAACAGCATCTGCGATCGGATTCTTCTGGTTGCGAAGAGCCCAGTAATGTCTTTCGGAATCCAAGGGAACGCGAACCAAAGGACTGTCGTTGTCTAATGTAAGAGCGTTTAACTTATCTCTGAGATCTTCGTAAGACAAACCATTGAGATCTTCTCCTGATTCCTTGAGGGCATCGTACACACGTCCCTTGACTTGAAATGTTTTTCTAGCCATAGCTATGGCTTCCATAACAGATTCTTTAGCCAATACAGCGGCTTGCTTTGTGGCGTCTTCTTCTGATACGCCTTTCTTCAGCATGTTGTCTTTCAGTCTCTGATTGACTTGCGTGTACATGCTAACAAAAGCAGTCTTACCATCGAACCCAATCTTTTGGTCAGCGGTACTGTACCGAGGGTGGTTGATGAACTGTCCTGTGGCAACCATTTCGAAAAGTGTCAACGCTGTGTCAGCTATCTTTCCGGGGATGCTGGTGGGACGAGATGCTTCTATCTCAGCGAGGCGAGCTATATCGGTGGCTATTTCATCAACACCAGCCATCTCACGACCACGCCTATCCAAGATAACTTGATTGTCACCTTCAACAAGCGTGCCCTCGCCAGCTGGGTTTGTTCCACCGTATACTGATTTTACTAATCTTGTGTGTTCTGAGAGACTCTGTCCCGATAAAGCAAGATGCCCTTGCTGTGCCGCTGACTTAATGCCAAGCGGAATAGCAAAGGATATTGCTTCTACCATGAACTGCTCTTTGTCAGGCCACATGTTTGACCAAGCGTCGGCTAACTGGCCTCGGTCTGTATCACCCTCTAATCCTAAAAGTCCTCTAGTAAATCCACCTACACGCTCTTCAAGTATTTCTTCTGCCCAGCCGTCGTAACCAGCTTTAGCCCAACGCTTTGCAACTGTGTCTAAGTCGCCCCCAGCACTCAACCAATCCACGGCCATTTTAACGCCGGCAGAAGTCGCCAGCTTTTCTTTCAAATAAGCCACTTTTCCCAGAGGCCCTTTGACTGCGGTGCTTGCTGCCTTTCCGGCAACGTCTGCGGCTTCCGTGCCAGCCTTTCCTAATACGCGGTCAAACATCTTAGCAAGACTTAACCCGCCCTCGCGTCCAGTGAGTTTACCCAATTTACCAGCCACAGGCCCTACCAACGCCCCACTGATCATTTCACCACTGGCTTCTGAATAATACTCAATCCAACGGTCAGCCATGGCCATCATCTGGGCGCTGCGCACTGTAAGGTCATCGCCCTCTATAGCAGCTTGTATCAATCTTTCCTCAGCACCGCGGGACGCCATAGCGTCTCTACCCATAGCCGTGTTAGCTAGCGCGTTGACGCCTGTATCGGCGAGCGCTGTGAATGTTCCCACCTCAGCAAGTTTTATAGCACCCTTAGTCAATGCCGCGGTGTACTCAGCGCCTGCGGCTTTTGTCAAATATTTAAGGGCTGCTTTGGCCGCTTTGTTGGACGCTTTCTTTGTCAAACCTTTTTTGACTCCAGCACGTAGCGCACCGCCGGTGACTTTGAAAATACCAGCGGCCAAACCACCGCCGGATCCAACAGCCGTTGTTACGGGGTCTGGTGATATAGCTCCGATAGCAGTACCTGCAGCGGTGTAAGCTGCGATCTCGGCCATAAAACCAGGCATGGCCCTTGTTACATCACCAACCTTGCCGCCCAAAGTAGCCTGGCCTTTGCGCTCGGCATCCGCGAGATACAACTGGGCATATAAGGCCTCCTGATCGCTGATAGGAGACCCCTCATCAAGTTTCCGGAACGTATTCGCTATATTACGCATCTCCCTAATAGGGATCAGGCTGCCCACAATGTCACCTACAAAAGGCGCGTCAGCGCTTGAAATATCAGATAGAGCTTCCACGAAACCTCTCGGACCTCTTTGCTGGCTCTTAAGAACATCTAGATATTCCTTGCCGCCGTCGAGAGCTGATATCTGATTAGGGGATAGGTGGACTCCGCTGAGCATACGCACGTTATCTGGTGAGGCCACCCACTTGTCAGAGATCGCCGAAGGCAATTGGGGCGCTGCGTAAGCATCTTCTGAAGATAGAGGAATCGAATTGTCGACGGGCACGGCACTAGAACTATCGAGATAAGAACTCAAATCTATGGGCATTTGTTCTCCTTAAATTAGGTTGACTAAAGGTATAATTTTTTAGGCCTTATGTCAATGAAAATAGAAGATAAGCGTGAATATTTATTCAGCCAGATCCCGTTTGAGTTCTCTATCTAGTGTTTTCTGTTCTACGTAGGTTTTATTTTTGACATCTTCTTGGGCCAGCTTCCTCTCAGCCATCTCCCGGTCCTGCCGCATCTTCAATTCGGACTGCTCAAACTTCTTTATCTTCAAGACGTCGTCGATCGACATACCGCCAACAACGGCTCTGCTGACTATTTTAGGATTACCCCCCAAGGCCTGCAGGGCTACAGCTTCCTCTTTGCTCACGCGGCGGTTAGGCTTGATCCCCCCAGCAGACACATTAGAGCTTATGTTTTTGGCGATGGCCTCGCTATTGTTAACCAGCACGTCGTACCTAGAAGCCCTTATATTTCTGAGTTTCTTCTGAGCACTGTAGAAATTCTGTTGCGCTGGGGCCATCTCACCCTCAAAAACAATATCAAATAGCTTAGCGAGATCTTGCGGATCATCATAATTATAGTCAACGCCACCTATTTTGGCCCCAGAGCTCTTTCTAGCTCCGCTAGTCTCAACTATGAAACCTCCGGTAGAGTCGATAGTGAGCGCTCCGGAATCCCATAAAGATCGGGCCGCGTCAGCCCCAATTCGGTTGGGATCTGTTATGTCGGTCTCCAGTTCTTTTGGGAGCGTCAGCTGTGTTATGTCTTGGAAGCGCTCTCTAAGCGCAGCTGCTGCAGCAAAACCCGGCCCTATGGCTTTCTGCAACCATGGATTGCTATCATTGGCTTTGTTTGCCGCAGTCATTACGATGGTGCGTACCTGCGGATCGATATCCGCTATAGCTGAAAGCGGTATTGTTCCAGCACCAGGTACAGTCACTTTGATGGACTGCAGCAGAGCTAGTTTCTCGGCTGGTTTCTTATTTATGGATTTTATTAGGAAGTCCGTAATAGAACCCGTTATCTCAGAAGCCGCATCCGTCATCCCCTCTTTAGCACGTAACACGGCCGCAGCGCCTGCGGACTGACCCGTAAGAGAATAAGGGTCTAATTTACTTACGCGAAGGACCCGAGCCTCCTCAGTTTCTCCCTGCGGAGTTTCTTGGCCCCCATATGATTCCAATGTTTTTAAAGCGGTATCCTGGGCTGGTGTAAGAGGCTGCACCTTGGATAGGCTCCTCAAAGCACGCACCGCAAAAGACCTCTTGTCAGCCAACGGGGTCTCGGAATCCAGGGCGCTACCTAATGAGTACGTGAAATCGGCTACCCCCTTTGCGGCGTCCGGAGGCGCCCCACCCATCAACGCGGAGGACGCTGCGTTATATTCCGCTGTCGCCGCCGTCACATTGCTATCCACGGCATCTATCCCTGGAATACCTTCTGTGTACTGAGACCCCACGCCAAGGCCGGTTATAGCCGCGGCAAGCACCGCCTTATTCTTGCTCTGAAAAGCAGTGAGCACGCTATTGTCACCCGTCATAGTATTTAACTTGTTATGCAATACGCTTAGCGCGTTATTGCGTTGAGTCTCATCTCTGTTGGAATAGAGTCCAGATTCATATCGGGCTAAAACCCCAACAGCAGCCCCAAAATCACTGTCTACTTCGGACAAGTTGCGGAGAGACCCCGTAAGTTCGGACTGCTTAGTAACCCCCAACAATATATCTTGGTTAGATAACCCCTGTCTAGCCCCGCCCTCATATGACGCGAAGTCGGCCAAAGCCTCCGCCGCCCCCTGAGTCTTTATTTGATTCATGATAGCTACGGTTCTGCTAGAGATATCCTTGGCATCTTCGACCGATATGGTCTCACCTCGGGCCTTCATACCCTCCCTAAATTTCATTTGAAGACCTTCGAACCCCTTAGTAAATACCTCGTCAGAAACGCCGATAGATCCCAAATTCATTTGGGTGATAGTCATCTGACTCGCTAACGCAGAAACGGTCTGCTCATCAGGGGCCGCAGCCTGGTCACCGCCTATAGTAAGAGCACTAGAGGCAAGCGTTTTAAAATCACGGTATCTATTGACCATGGATGTGGCCACAGTACCGTCTCTCTTAGCAGGGCCGTTGAAGAACTTGCCATAGGCAACCCCGTCCGGATTATTGGTTGGATCCATGAACCCAGCCTCTATCTGCTTTCCAATATCCATAGGCAATCCGTGGTTAGCGTACAAACCAGAAGCCGTCCTAGAGCTCATTAAGTCTTCTATACGCACGGGCTGCCCGTCTATGACCACGCCTCTAGCCTGAGTCCTAAATCCAAGCGGGCTAAGCTGAGAAAATCGATCCGCTTTCTCTACCTCACCGAGCTGTTTGTACGACCTCTCAGCGTGGTTTAACCTACGACGCATGCCAGATGGTTTAACAACTTTTTCTTCAAAAGCAAGCATACGCTTGTAGTTCGAAACTACTCCGGGAAGGTCGCCGCCACTGAGAGACTTCTCATAATCAGTGTGAACCTGTTTCATATAAGCAAAAGCATCTTTGTCGGAAATCAACCCTCGTCGCGCCTCTGGTATGGTATTGTCATCAGGCATTATTTACCCCTATTTTGTAGTTTTTCAATCAGCGTGTCTATCCCCTCAAGATCCTTACCAGATGAGTTAACCGGTTCTTTTGGAGGGGGTAATAAAGAAGTTGTACCAGTGAGGTCTTTGGGTACTGGATAATACAGACTCCGTCCCATAGTGGCACTGAAATCTGAGAGCACATCGAAGTCCACGTCTACTACGTTTGCCGGGTTACCAATCCCCGCACTGTCTACGAGGTCTCCGTAACCAGCACCAGATTCAGCGTCGGCGCGCGTTTTTATCAGGGCTCGAGTCTTCATGGCGCTTAGCATAAGGCGATCGGCAGCCAAATCATTAGCCAAAGTCTGACCTTTTACGCGAGCCTTGGATTCCTCGCCCCGCTGCTTGAGCTGTGCGTAGTTAAAGAATGCGTCAGTCACCCCGGCTGTCATACGATCAGCGCGAGCCTGATCCGCTTGGTCCAGCTGTCTATTCTTCAAAGCGACATCAATTCCTGGATGTCTTTCAGGCCCTCCAAAATCTGGCATATCTATCTCCTAATTAACTAAACGCACTGCCGAGGGAACCGCCCACTTGAGCGCCCACTCCAGCCCCCGCGCCCCCAGTGGCCCACGCGCCGACTCCAGCGCCGATAAGCGAACCAGCTATCTGACCCCACGGAGTTTTTCCGCCTTGACCAGCCATAGCCAACGCTTGTTGGTTCTGCTGGTAGTTCATCTGATTCCAGTATTGCTGTGACGAATACTGGGTTCCGAATTGCAATTGGTTCTGTATCTGGCTACCGGCGTTGCTTACTACTTGTGCCGCAGTACTATATGCAGATGTAGCGTTAACGGTACCAGCACCAGCGAGCAAGTTCAACTGACCCCCATACAACGCCCCGGCGTCCACTTGAGGAGCTCGGTACGCAGACAGCAAGTTAGTCAAAGCTGTTCCCGTTGCTACGGGCATCTGAAGTGTCTGGTTAACTGTCGCATACCCCGATGGAGCCAAATTCAACGCGGACGGAGCGGCCTGCAATCCAGCCATCTGTAGGTCCAGACTTTTTATACCTAAGTCACGAGTGGTCAGGTACTGGGCCGCTTGGCCTCTAACACCTATTTGGCCCGCTATTTCGGCTGCGTGGATTTTCAATTGCTGTCCCACATCGTCTGGTACTTGACCGTCAAGCATAGAGCTCACCATCCCAAGGGCTTGTATACTCATCTCATCGATGCTGTCCAACAGACCAGGCATAACTTTGTCTCTAAATCTCTTGGTCAAGGCGATAGAGTCACCCTGAGCTTCGGCTCCGGCAAAGGAAATTTGATCTCTCCAATCAGGATATAGATCATCCAAGGCCACGTTAAACTCGTCACGCATAAAGGCATTTATTTCGGATGCCGCCCCCATGGAAGACTCTCTAGCGAGGGGATCTATCTTGTCTTCGAATCTCTCTATGTTATTTTCGATCATGCGGGTGACAGATTCTTCACTCTGCAAGACCTGTTGCCTACCGTATTCGGCGGAGAGACGGAAGAGGTCTTCCATGTTCTGTGTATTCTCAGCGGCGGCCTCGTCCTTAACTACGTCGGCCTTGTAGTTGTCATACCAAGACTGGTTCATGCGGTCACCGCGACCGTACCCTAAACCCTCCATCTTTCCGTAGCTTTTAAGTATGCTGGCAGCCTCGGATTCAGATACTCCGAGCTGGCTAACTGTTGTAGCCAAATCATCGTCCCATACTTCGATGCCGTTTACTGTAACTACTGAAGCCATAATATCTCCTAAATGCTAATCCTGCGGTTCTGATACCGACCGAGGCTAGTCCTATAATCTATGTTAATCATAGCGGGAGTGCCATCAGTCATTGTTCTGGCAGTCTCGCGGTTACCCATAACAAAACGAGCCTTCTGTTCAAACGCAATAGACCCTTCAATGTTGCCCGAATCTTCTTCTCTTATCGCCATGATCATGAGTTTAAGAGCCTGCAAACTGTCTAAAGGAACAATGTCGTCGTCACCAATCAAAGGTATGTGTCTCAACTTTACGAGAGTCAAGATGTTTGTTTGAACGTTTAACGAATGATTGGTAACGTTGTAACGCCTGAATTGAGGAATTGTTTGCTTGGGATGATACTTAGCCAGCAGGAAGAAATAATCATTCGCTACGTCAACGGCGTACAGTGTTATGTATCCTTTGGTAACTGGCTTGATTACTCTCGACACATCTTGGAAATAGTTTTCAGTAGTGGTGAAACCTGAGGCTCCAGGACTTCTACGGATCAACCCCTCAGTACCACCGGTCCAACGTTGCACGACGAGTGTCTCACCGCGAACGGTTTCCGAAACACCAATCTCTGTAGCATCGTGACGGAAGCCTCTGATATTAAGTTCAACATCTACATCATCCTCTTCAGTGCAAAACGCAGCAAGCACCATACCTTCTGGATAAATAGTTTCGTCAGGTTCACCCTCTAATACGTATTGCTTTGGAACGTCGAACTGTACTGGCCAGTCATCACCCTTGTCTGCAAGGTCTTGGAAGCAACTGCTAGAGGCACGATAGTCCAAGTCTCCGGGACCGCTGGAAAGGAACTGATAAGCCTGACCAAAGATACGTGCTGGTGTTCCGTTGGTGTCTGCCCAGAGCAGCTTTTCGACGTTGTACGGAAGGGAGAAAGCCCGATTACAGACTGATATGCGCATGAACTTACGCATACATTCCCAATCCTGATCGTCAATCAATCTTTCAAGGGCATCGTTTATCCTCGCGTCTACGAGATCATTATCACATGTGCCGTTGTCAACAAAGCGCCGTACGTAAGCTCTCGCGTCTGCTAATGTGTGTAACATTTATTCATCCTCCAAATAAGCGGCGGCCTTACGCAGAACGTCGGGGCGGTCCCTGAAATACCCCAGCCCAAAATTGCACCACTTGCACAACAACCCGCGGACAACTCCGTCCACATGATCGTGGTCTACGCACAACCTCAATTCAAACTCTGCTTGATGTCTGCCGCACACGGCGCATCGACCTCCCTGAGCTTCAAACATCTTGACGTAATCCTCTGAGGTCACTCCATACTTTCGCAGCAAATTGCCCGCAGATTTGCGCAGGCGGTCGGCATCCCTTTGGCATACGTCTCCACAGTACTTCTGGTGAGCCGTCGCGGGCGTGAACAGGCTCCCGCACATCTCACACTCTGTATCAATCCTAGCCGCGGCCCGCAAATCTTTTTGTATCTCGTGATGGTGCCTTTGCCCGCATTCGCTCGAACAAAACTTTGTTCGGGCACCCGACAGCTCTTTTCCACATACTATACAACTTTTCATGCTGTACCCTTAAATTACGTAACTAAATGATGATAAAGTTATACCTGAAACAGCGGAAGAAGTCAACATTATTCCTTCACTATTGTCGCATAAATCTGGGGGAGCCTCCGTAAGTAGATCCACCACGCACCGGAAGGCATCTATCTGAGCACGCCCAGTCCACTGAATAGAAAACTGAAAACGAGTTCCTGTGTAAAGCAAATCCTTTGAAACGGGGTCGCAACCAGCCTCGTCCGCGTTCACGCTGAAACGGAGTCTGTTGCGCTGTTGAGGCAAGCTACCTGCAGGTACTTCAATGTTCCTTGTGCCCATAGAAGTCCACAAAGGATACCCATGAGGCCGGTAAAATATCTCAAACTCAGTATCTGTCGGTATGTTCGATACCCATAAGTCAATGTATTTGAGCTTCTTCTTGGCAACCAGGTCTCCGAAGTTGAATACCCGAGTCTCAATACGGGCTTCTATTGGAGTATCCGTGCCATCAAACACAGCATCATCATCTACCCGGTATAGTACCGGGCCTTCTGCAAATACAAACATAGTGCGTACGTTATCTTTGAACGCGTTTAGAACCTGTGCAAAATTTGCACCGGTCCAAATCCCATCGTATGCTCCTACGCCCTGCGCTCCGCTATACATCCCAGCAGCGACATCCCAAGAGATAAGGCCTTGGAAGTAGTAAGTATCCGTACCAGAAGCGGTTATAAGTACCCTGTTGTCTGCCGCGGCAGAAGACGTTCTAGCAAGATAATCGTAATCTCCTACGAGATATTTGTCGACTTCGATAGACATCGGGGTATTGGAAAGTGCGCCACTATTACCTGACGACTGACTGGTTGAATACTTTAAAACCCGGATACCATCTTGACTTCTATACACTAAATCGTTATTAACATTGAGAATACTCCACGGACTCAAGGTCCCGGCGCCGAAGAACAATACCTGAGACAAGGCTTGGTCTTTCCAGTACGCACGCTGTATAGAGAAGTCAAAGGCACATACGCCCTCCCGACCAAAAGCAACTACCTGACCAACACCCGTACCCGACAAAGCGTTTCTTATAGCCCCCAAACCATGGATAAAACCCATCTCAGCTGGTAGAGAATGAGCCCCGCCCTCGGAGAGATACTCAGTTTCTGTAAAAAGTAAAGCTGTTTCATTGTCCAAGGGCTGCAGAATATCACCACTCACGAGGTATGCCCTGCCGTCCTGACTCGTACTAGGTACTAATGTAGGTACCATGTGCAGGCGTCCTTGGGCGAAGATCATTGTGTAACCTGTTGGTATAGACTGAGTTCCGGAGAATACTGTAGGAACTCCAGCAACAAGTTGCAGTATTATAGGAGCGGAGACCCCGTCTTGAATGACCATGAACTCGTCAACTTGTTCGAAGAAACATTGGGCGGTTGCATTGAGCAATGAGCCGAGGTTTACCAAAGTCAGTGAATCTACGCCCAAGGTATATAATACGCCATCGCACACATATACGAAGCGATCTCCGGACGCGAGACTCCAAACGCCGGCGCCTTGGAACAGGCCCTGTGGTAACGATATGTCCTCTAGAACTAAAGCGGGGCGTGTCTGAACGAGTCCGCCACGCGCTGAGACGTTGATACCATCAGAGTACTGCAACTCAGACAATAAAGCTGGGTTGCGGTATCCATTCATACCGTCTCTCAGTTCAACAAATCCTTCTACTTGTTCTGGCATAATAAATCCTTACCACGGACCGTTGCTATACACATCCACCCAAGCATACGTTGCCGGGCCCGTTTGCGCTACCATCTGCAGTTTCGCCGACGCGGTCGGGGTAGTACCGACCACTGTATATCTCAGAGTACCCACGTTCGAGGCACTTGCTGCGGATGCGTCATCAGGCACCTGCTGGCTCTGAATCGCCCACTTCATGCCTCCGCTTGACGCGGCATCCGCCGTCAGCAAATGCCCATCGGTCGGAACGTTAACTTTCAAATTAGCTTCGTCTATAACGTTGTCCGCTATAGTCAACGCGGTAGATCCCGTAACTTCTCCGGTGTGAGTTGCATTACTGATCTTTGCGGAGTTAGCCGTGATCGCTGATACGTTGACTCCTGAATCTCGGACCAACCTCCCGCTAACACCATCGTAAGATGCAAGATTATTGTTTATCGAAGAGGCCGGGCCTTGCATGTACCTAACGTCTAACGCAGCTAACACAGAGGCGCTATCGAGCCTATCCCAATTCACGTCTGCGGGAACGAGCCAAATCCCGGGGACAGTGTCCGCGCCGCCTTGAATAAACAGAGTGCGCATAGCCCCGATCTGAGCCGAGCTGAGTTGCTGCATGGGCATGAGTTTAATCCCCTATCTAGTTAGCCTCGCTTCTTCTTCTTGGTCTTAGGCTCTTTTTTCTTGTTCTTAATCTTATCTTTCTTCTCTTGATCTGTTATCGGAGGAAGCCCGATTTTATTATCTTCACGAATGACATTTATCTCGTCATATAACGTATCTATAACAGCTTGAAGTTTTGTATCCCAATTCTCGTAACTTTTAGAATATTCTTCTGCCGCAAGTTTAGCCGCACTTTTAATCGCAGGATCAAGGGCATCCCATCCAGCAGAATGCTGAGCTTGATTAACGAATACTCTGTAGTATCTTACGGTTCCACCATACCTGTCGTCATTGTATTCTATCATCAATGGGAAGTCATTTGTACTAGCTGTATATCTAGACCTAAGAGAATCATCAACAAGATACGATTCAAATATATAATATGTATCCTGAGCCTTAGCTATAGTTACAAGACATCCCAACATGAACAACACTATTATAAAATATTTCTTCATCACATTACCTTTCTATTGTAAACCCATGTAGTGCGGAATCTGCGCCTTCATCATCAGCTTGTCCTGTATATCTTACTGATCTACTAGGTCCTAGTCGTAAAGGAAGCGGTCCAATACGCTGATCGTCGTATCCCTTGCAAATAATTTCACCGCGTTCATAAGCCCATGTACTTAATACAGCAACGTGTTCAGTTGTCTTTATCTTTGTCCAACAAGTAGAAGCTCCATCTTCACAATGGGCATCTAACCAAGCATCAACAGCATTAACAGGAGTCCAGTCTTCAACCTGAGCGGTATTGGCAACATCCCAAGTGCTTGGTCCAGTAAGATTCTGATTGATAACAGTAGCAACAGTAAGACCAAATGTGAACTTGCCTCTGTCTTGCAAATATTCAAAAATAACACCTGTACTTGCTTGTTCTAATACTGCCCACAACACACGATCTTCAGGGATAGCCCCGTTGTACCAACCAACTAAGTTAGTGGAAAATGTTGGCTCGTTAGTAGATGAATAGATTGCCAAGTCATTAGGATATGTAGAACCAGAATCATCTATGTAGTAATAGTGAAACACATTGTAAGCAGCTCCAGCGGGAGTTATATCTACATTTGTTTCTATCAGTAATTGAAAATAATTACCATTACATAGTCCAGCACCTACATTTATCTTAGTAGTATCTCCGTCTACATAGTTACCGTAGCAACCGGTTATATAAGAAGGAGATGTTGCAGCCAACGCCCTGATGGTAGTTGTGAAGTTGGTGTTGTCTGCTACCGCATTGAATACGGAATTACTGGCCGCCTCATTCCCGAAAACGAGGTTACTATTAAACGTGGTCGTGTCGTTGAAATCGGCGGGGCCGTTGAAATCGGCCGTGCCGTTAACGGTCAGATTAGACAGCGTCGTGTCGCCTTCAACATCTAGGTTCCCACCGATCCAAACGTCGTTAGTAAATCTAGAATCAGTACCCACAAAAAGATCGTTTCCAACATAGAAATCATTCGTTACTATACCGTCGTTTCCGACGTATATATTGTGTGCAACATACAAGTCGTTAAACCTTCCAAGAGTGCACGTCAAAGACACGATATTTGCGTTGTCTATGATAACATTCTCAAACGACTGCGTCCCTGTAAAATTGTCACTATAAACACCATCACCTATATCGAAGCGAGTCGTGTCGCCCCACTCAGGCCAGCGATAAATAAAGTCAGCATCTCCAGAGGCCGTTCCCGCGCCAGAAAAGACTGGGTATCTCCCAGCCCTAAATACGACATTGGTGAATTCCATGTTGGCACCCGTATCAACAACCAAGGTACTGCCGTTAACCACTTCGAATACTGCGTTGCTGGGTATAACGACGTCGTTAGTTATTGTCCACGCGCCACCCGAAAGAATTATAGTAGGTTGGTCAGCCGCTTTGATCCGGTCTATGACGTAGTTAAGTGTCGCAGAATCTCTATTTCCGTAGTCGGCTGGGTATATTTCCTGCCGCTTATTCATGTCAGCAAAAGAGTGTGCTACCAAAACGAAAGACAGTATAGTAAATAGTAGTTTTCTCATGTTACGCCCCTATGTTAATTTCACTAGACACAACCAAAACACCGTTAATGCCCTTGAGAACAAGGTACCAAGTGTCGGTCGGCCCCGTGTTAGTAAATACAATGGTTGCAGATCCAGAGGCGTCAAGTACTATTTCATGATCTATCCACCCAGGAACAGGCGGTGGGGACAGTGTCTTTACGCCGGGCACAGAATCGTTGTCAATTAGGTACGCGTCAACAGCTATGAAATCTGCGATGTCGCTAGTAATAACAGCCGTGGCTTGCGTGTCACTGTCTTTGGTAACCGCGATGCTCAAGGCAGCCGAATCAATATTATATGTGTTTTCGTTTATGGTGACCGGAACTTCTTCGGGACAAGCACCGTTGAAACAACTTACGCAGTTACCCATTTCGCCCTCCTTAAAAACGCGAGGTGTTTTAGCACCTCGCGATGTGTTGTCCAATTATGGGGTTGTTACATCTGCATCGAGGACGTTAGTTACTCCGCCTTCAACCCAGTTGAGTGCATTTCCAGTTCTCTCAAGAGATCCAGAACCTATCGAGAAAGTGAGTCCCTTGACGTCTGCGTCAAAAACAGCATCTTCGTCAACAGACAGAGTTCCCTGAATGTCAGTGAGAATTGTCGTATCCGCTATTTCAACGCTAGTTGCTGTAGCCGCACCCACTGTGAGCGCTGCTGCAGTTGCTGCGTCGATGTTACCACTAACATCGCCGGTTACATCGCCGGTTACCCCGCTGCCTACAGTAATAGTATCCACAACAGGAGTACCTAAACTGACTTTACCGCGCTGAATATTCGTGATCTTCTCCAGTGCTTTGTAATCGGTCTCGGCATAAACAGCCGATGCGATAAGGCACGTACAGGCGATCGCAAATAATATTTTTGATTTATTCATAATTACTCCTATTTAAAGTGGTCCTTGGAGCCTTGGCTATAAAGAGACGGAAGTCGCCAAGACTCCAGGACCGAGGACTAAACTATTGAGCATTACCAAGTATATACGGCAGATAAACCGTGAACACACCAGAGGTAGCTGCATCTCCAGAAACAGTCAATGCGATCTTGTCATCAGCTGTCGTGATTCCGGAAGTCGTAACACCAGCCTTGATACCAGTACTACCAAGGGTTGTTCCTGTTGCCAGAACTGTGACACCACCTACAGCCAGCGCGTTTGTAGACGTGGCCGGAAGTACGGCTGTAGATACTTCTATCACAGCTTCCTTCAATAGGATTGCTCCTTTAGGGAGGTCGACAGAACCAAGATCGATAGCACCAACAGCCCCGCCATCAGTCGCAAAATCATACGACGCGATAAAGAGTCCGAGTCTATCTTCCTGAGTTGCATACTTCGATATATCCTTTGAGACAGTAGAACTGCCCAGAGGACCATCGTCCGTCAGTGTGTTAATCGTGATAACCTGACCGCGATTAGTGATCGTTAACGCTTGAGCAACTGAAACAATCATGAAGAGTGCTAAAGCGCTAGCAAGTATTTTATATGAACTACGCATAATATTATACTCCTTTAAATGGCTCCAGCTGGGTTATCCAGCCGGAGCCGATTGATTAGCTTTTTGTTACAGTACTAACTGCAGCAGTGAAGTCCGTGTAAGCGGAAGGCTCGTTAGAAGCCCCTTCTACCCATGTGAACGTATACTGCGGCGCCAGTGAGCTATCGGCGATCTTAGCGGCGAACGCATTAGAATCAGCCTTCACTATGGACACGTTGTCTCCAACACCAGCCTCAAGCAGGTTAGCCAAGGTCAGCGTAACTCTGTTGAGAGTATCATCGAAGTCGCCAGTGACAGCATCAGATGCAACCGAGATGGCTCCAGTTGATACGTCGCTGTTATCCTCGATCGCACATGCTGTACGTATGGAGTGAGCGCAGCGCTTGTAAGCGAAGACTGTACACTCTGTAGCGAACAACAGTGGTTTCGGGAACAGCTGGAATCTTCCGTAGAAGAAGCCGTGCTCGCCGAGCATGTTGGTGACAGGATCCTGAATGTTGATCCATTTCCATTCACCAGTCATACCAGGCTTAGGCCCGAAGACCATGCCGGAACCGAGGTTATCGACGCTCGGTACGAACAAGTTCTGAAGAACGTCGTTCATAAAGATAACACCAATACCGATTTCAGCACGGAAGTACTGTGGGTTAGGAATAGGCACGTTACCGATTGTCACAGCGCGACCAGCCTTGAGAGGCAGTACGCGTGTAGCAACGACGTCACCGTTCGAATCGTAACCCTTGACTCTGAAACGCATCTGACGTGCATCATGCATAATTGCAAATCCACGGTAGATTTTCATTCCCATGTCATAGCCGTCGATCAGAGCCTGCGGTCTTGCATAGCGCCAATCTTCGTATGTGTTTGAATCAGCTTTGATCATGCGCTCGAAATCAAGCACGTCGATCATGAGACCAAAGATAGGCATGTTACTTTCCATACCAAGAGCAGCCTCACCAGCCCTATCATTAAGGTTCGTACGCAGATAGTCGAGGAAGTCCCAGTTAAGGGTAGACAACTCTGTATTAGCGTCAAACGTTATGTAAGGAACTGCATCGCCATCAACATCTGCTACAGTAGCAAACGGATCATAGCTGAAACGATATGCGGAGTTCTCTTCGAAATCCAAGCCACCGTTGGCCATCAACATACCGCGGTTAGACAGCATAGCCTGCTGTACATACATTTCACGGTTCCAGTTTTCAAGCATAGAAATACCATACTCTACACCAGTACGAACGATGAGAGCGAGCTGATCTTTTGCATAATCAACAAACTTCATGTCGTTAAGACATACAGGCTCGGACTGCCATTCATCCTGGTATCCAGTGTACTGAACGGTTTCCCATGCATAGCTGTAAGTCTGCGGTGTGCCTGGAGCACAGTTATCGAATCCGGCGTCGCCAGACGATGGTTTACGAGAAGTGCCAATATCTTTCCAAGTGCTCAAACCAGCCTGAACTGGGAGACCACCGCGATAGATATTTGTCTTCTGTGTAAGACCGTTGAAAAGCTGGTACGTACCCCTTGGAATCCGGTCGTGCCAGATGTTAGGGTTTTTCATTGTACGAGCTTTTATAAACTCATCCCAATGCTCAGCCATTGTGAGCATCTTATCATTGTAATATTCTAATCCCGTGATAGGGGGCATAATAACCTCCGAATATATAGTTATTGTAAACAAAAACAACGTATGATCAAACACCAGTTTAATCACCTACTATTCCTGACGAGGCGGATCAGGGCCACGAATGTGGCTAATCCTCTACCCCCATGGGTATGGCCGCACTGGAGCGATGCGAGAGATCTTCTCCAACTTTATGAAATGTTACTACAAACCGTTAGGTCTGTCAACATATTTTTTAAAATAATTAAAACTTTTTTCAAGGCCCGGAAATTAATCCGGGCCCCGAAGATTTTACCTTACTGGACTAGCGTGCCGAGGAGCGTCTTTAAACATCTCATCCATAAACTCATGAGGGCTTCTAGGAGCCTCGGGCTTAGTCGGCGCCATGACTGGTGGCCTATTGCCGCCGCCATTCAAGTTAGGGTTGGCCGAAACCATCTTATCCAACTGAGCCTTGAGTTTCTCTGCACGCTGGTTGGCGTCGAGGAACATCTTGCGCAGCTGTCTGGCCGTCACTCCCTCAACTACGTACTTAACGAGCTCGGCAGGCTTGGCCGTTCTGACGATACCTTTGACAGCATCTACTCTTTGGGCTACCTGACCATTCCACTCCTCGTTAGTATTGGACCTACTGAACATCCAATTACCTTCCTTAACTGCCTGTTCTACAGCAGTTTGCGTATCTTTCTCAATATTGTCCAAGAGCTGAATTTCCTGCTCCCTCACAGCATGCTCACCGAGAGCCGCTCGAGTTTCTTTCCAATGAGCTATAGCCTCGCTACGCTCTTTGCTCAACTCGCTGTGCTCAGTAATAGCCGTAAGTAACGCCCCCTGCAGAGCATATGGCTCGTCAGCTACAGCACTCTGGATGTCTTCCATACTCATATCCGGGTCGACTAATCGAGATACAAACTTAGCGGCCGCCTCCGGATCTCTACCGGTACGGACAAGCAAGCTTACGCCTTTCTTGAACGCGTTATCGATCGGCACATCGTACCGAGCCTTGAAAGCCTGTGTACTTGTGGTATCCAACTGGCCTAGTTTCTTCTCGTACTCATCAATCTGCTTGCGTAGTTCGAGTACTTCCTCGAGATCAGGAGTCTGAGATTCTCTCAAACGAGCGATCTCTGCTTCCTTGGCTTTGACCGTGTCGCGTAGTTCCTTGCGTTCTGCCTTTACCTTCGCCCACGCGTGGTTGGCTTTAGGATCTATTTTGACAGAATCAGGCGGGTCTTCGTCGTCATCGGCGTCATCATCCCCAACGGCTTTATCTTTCGGCGGATCATCAGGAGACAAACCTAGGACATCGTTAGGAACGCCACTCTGATTATCAGGCGTCACTTCGGGGGTCACTTCGGGGGTCACTTCGGGGGTCACTTCGGGGGTCACTTCAGGTGTAACTTCGGGGGCGGCCTCGGGCTTCACTTCGGGAGTTTTCTCCTTAGGTGGTTCCTGTTGGCGAGCCTCAGGGGGAGTCATATCCCCAAGTACATCATTAATAGCGTCCCCAATAGCGGACGTAGCTGTCGAACCCTCCCCTGCTGGAGCTGGTGTATGTGGAGCACCGAGTGCTGGTGCTGGGTCTGATGATCTACTTTTATTGGGCATTACGCGCCTCCTTACTTAATATGTCCTTACATCCGTAAGTAGCTACGGGCAGGCCAGTTACATTATCACTAAGAAGCTCCGATCCTCTTCGGGGCTCTGCAATAAAGTCTATAATCTCATTTGCACCCGCGGCTCTACCACATTCATATATAGATGTAGTAGCGTCTGGCTGCATCTGAGGTTTAGGCTTGGCAAGTTCTCTGCAAGAAGCAATCAGCAACTGCGTCATGTCCTCTGCGTACCAATCCAAGAATGCTTTTTGACCGTCTGACGTGGATAATAGTTTCCACAATCTATTTGTACTAGGGTTCATTTCGTCTCCTTATGTTGTTATAATTATCGATCCTGCCTCTTCAGGTCGATACTGGCGCGAGTCTTAGCAGACTCCATCGCCAGTTCGGCAGCCTGACGCTCAGCCTTCAAGCGGGTGTCTGACACAGCTTTACCACGCTGTATCTGCATCTGCTCGGCAGTCTTAACACGTCTGGCCTCATTTATACTCTCCTGCTTCATAGTCTCCAGTTCGAATTCCTTCTGAATCTCTAGAACCTTGGCGCGGAACTCACGATCTTGTATGATCTGCTGTGCCTGGCCAACCTGCTCAGCCTGAGCCTGCTGTTGTTTCTGGACATCAGCCATAACGCGCTTAGCCATAGCCTGCAGTTTGCTGGCAGCTTGACCTGCGATCTGCAAGAACTGTTCTATCTGGGCGACATAATCGGCGCGGCGCTTGTCTGGGGCTAGATATTGTAAATGACCGGCTATGTGCTGCATTTCCAACTGCATAGTCCTAAAGTCAGTAACAGGATCCTGCACCTGAGCCGCGTCCACAGCTTGTATAATAGGAGCGATTCTAGCGACATGGCTATCTATATGAAGTTTATGAACCTGATCATGACCCACGACTACAACGGAACCCTCGAACATATCGTTATCTTCAAGAGCCGCAATAGAACTTTCGTTACTGGTGATCTGGTCTCTGTCCATACGGGCTACATATTTGTGAGCGTTTCTGTAGCCAACTCGTGCGGCTACGAAATCAAATAAAGCGTTACGTTTACCATTCTCGTCAAAAGAGCCGCTTACGTTCAATATCTGTGATGTTATGTCGTATTTAACAGAAGCGCTCCCGAGGCCTATGGCACGAGTTGTGGCAACCCTAATCTGGTCTTCCCACTCATACAAGAATTTCTTTGGAACACCGCGGGCCACGCATCTGTCAATAAAGTCCTTGGCGGGCTGCTGCCCGGGATACTCAATCTCTGACTCTATGTAATCTTTGCGAGTTACCCGACGAAAAATTTCAGAGTACAAATTATCAAGCATATTGTATCTATGTGTGATAGCTGCCTTCTCGTACCGAGCTTCCTGACTAGTCTCAGCCATAACCTGACGAGCTGTCTTAGGAGTGTCGTTATCGAGACTCTCTGAATGCTGACGATATGTACCAGTATTGTTCTTAAGAACTTCTTCAGAGACACGACGTAGAGAAATCAACGGAGCGATCTGAGGCTGGAATGTAGACTGTATAGCCTTAACTTCCGGAGGAAGAATGGTATAAGGCCCGTGGTGCATGAACTGCAGACGAGACAAATCTCCCTGACCGTTAGGCTGGAGCAACAGACTGGACGACATAAATCCGGCATCAAATACTCGGCATAGGAACCTATTACTTAGATCGTCATGCTGGGCCATATGACTAGCCACACCGCGCACTGACCGCGCGTATCCGTCGCCATAATTATAAGGCAACCACCAAATAACTTTGTCCATCTGTTCGTATTTATCAAGTCCCTCATAAATGAAAACAGGCTCAGAAGATTTCTCAGGCATGATTAGATGAGAAACTCGGCGCTCCCCATGCACTTCCTGAACAAGAATATGTACTACTCTGACTCGGTCAAACTGTCTTGACTGGTACTCAGGATCGTTGTTGCGGTAACGATGTTGCAGAGATTCCCAAGGTGACTGCTGGAAATCGTCGTCGCTGTCTCCGTTCTCCCCCTTCTCACGGAATACCTGAACCAATAGTTGTTTAATATAAGAAGGTTTCCAACCGGCGTTGCGAGCCACTTCCTCATCATCCAGCAGTTCGAACAAGTCTGCCGCCTGCATCTCGCCACGAATCATGTAGATCTCGTTATCATTTACATCCACGCTAGCCTTAGGATCCATCAAAAGGTTGCCCCTACGATAGGCTTTGGGTCGCCATTCCCATTCATTCTCAAATAGCATATATCCTATACCATACGCATCGGACTCTCTAACGACTAGATCCAGGGCTTCGTGGCGACCTCTCCACTCCTCTAACGTCTGAGAAAACTCTTCTGCCACGATCGAGCACCAATGATAAATATCTGGGTTAGCTATCGCGCCTGGCGCCTTAGGATAACACTCAATTGCCGTAGGAACTTCGACAAACAACTCGTGGGCGGCGGCTGCGCGAGCATCTAGATTAGCACGCATAGTCATAAAGTTAACGTTTGTTATGTGGCCCAGTCCCGAATCCTCCAGTTCATCATCGCTATAAGGATTATTACCGTCGATCATGCCCTGCAAAGTAGCCCTGCGCAAAGCGTCTTCACTATCCTCATCGAGTAGTTGTTCAAATATAGTATCAGCCGCAGCCGGAGTCGCCAAGCGACGCGGGGCTGGGGAGCCTGAATCATTCTGAACCGTTTGAAGTTCCAGTTCTTTAGTATCGTCAGCAGCTCTATTCTCGACCATCAGTCTTCCTCCAACAATTATCCGGGAAGTCACCTTCCGGGTTCTTTTCATCTATATGGACTACCGCTGATAGCGACGCCGCATCTACGTTACAAACTCCTAGCCACTCATCGCGCGGGGCGAGAGTACTACCAACCAATTTCCTCGACCAAGCCAACAAACCTACGCAAGAAGGGCACAAAGTGCGGTCATCCTGTGCGCAGTTGGCGCATGTCACGGCTCTGCGGGACGCCTCTGCTTTTCCCACACGCCCGTTTTGCCTAGCCTTTGCGAGAGTTATATCTTTTATTTTAGCCATTGTCACTACTCTCGCACGAGGCCTACCGTCCAAGCTGCCGTAACAAAAGTCGTTGGGCAGCTTGCGGCACATATAATCTACTACAACTTCCTCGAGATTCTGAGGAAGTTCTATCTTTTCAACAGTTGCGTGAATGCGTACCTTAAGAAGCAACGATCTCATGTCATACGCCTCAAAAAGGGAGTCCCCCAGTTGGTAAAAATATTTACCTCCTGGGGGTACTATTCGCTTTACCCTAAACTGTAACATCTTCCCCACCCCCCACAAGCTTATATATATCCTCTAAGCTGTACAGCCACTTTCGCGCACCACGGCCACCGACGACACTCGCCCTACGTAGCACGCCGTCCCGGACCCAAGTAGTGACCTTGCATCGGAATGTCGCCACCGGCATTTCTAGCAAATTAGCTATTTCCGAAGAAGTAGCTACGTCGCCGAGAGCTTCTAGCGCCTTCTTATCGCTTGCTACCTTGTCTTTTAACAACTGCCTATAATCTACGCTTAACGGTTCTCCATTCTTTGTACCACTCCCGCTTGAAATAGAATTTTGTCTCTTCTCCATCCTTCCGCCTCCGTTGCTTGCACGACCACCTTGACTAGTCCAATGTCGACATGGCCGTCACAAATTTCGTCCCCATAAACACTACCTAGCCCACTCCAGGCAGGTAGAACAACAACATCGCCCCAAGCGTTCTCTGCCGCAAGGTAGTAATGTCTATGCCCGAATAACATAAGATGGGGCCACACAGGTGCCCCACCCCCATCCTTTGCAGACAAGGCTGCGTTTAACACATTCCAAGTCTGAGATTTCAGCGGAGCCGTAGCTCTGCCGTGCGGAATCCCAGAGCCGCCAATAAAGTGACGAGCCTCTAGGACAAACCAATCGTTAATTGTCGTCTTCAGCTTGCGCCGTATAGACACCTTAACCTCTCTGTTATACTTCAACAGCATCTGAGTCTTGATGCGCTCTGCGCAAACAATGTCAAATGCCTGATCTTCGTTCATGACGTGGTATCTAGTACCCGTCACCAAAATTACTTCTCGCTTAGGCTTCTGCATAACTATGAGGTCTGCGCAATCCATAGCCTGCTTAACCATGTCCTCTTCTGTCGTGTCTTTGCTCTTCTTGTCTTTACCGTCCCAACCATCCCCATTGTGCAATATTATGTCTGGTTCGCAGCCAAGCCACTCTATTGCCTGCTTGTACCTGTCGAGCAATCGGGCCTGTACTAAGTTTCGTGGATCGGTTGTCAATCCAGTTGTGGCCCCGTCATGAGTGTCCGACATTACCGATATGATAGTCTCTTCTGGCATATAGTCCTCCATTAACTTCACCAAACATACAACAAAACGGGCACCAGGTCAACTGTTAAATTAATATTTCTTCTATGCACTGATCCGTTACATCTTCGTAGCATCCCTGCAGGATCCTATTCTCAAAAGTCTTAGGCGTCCAGAGCTTCTTCTTTTTACCGTCAGGCCCATCTATGATGTGATGACAAATGGCCATAGTAGCCTTAGCAACAAGTTGCGAGCACCACTGAAGATGCATCCTGAACGGAATAAACCCGGTGGCGTTGACGAGCTTAGACGCCAGTATGATCATTTTCCACTTCTTTGGGTAGGGTAGCCCCAATAAAAATCGGGTGAAGTAGTGGGACATGGCGACCCGCTGCGCTTCCGTGCAGTGCTTCAGCCTATATATGCGGACTCTATACCCCTTATCCATCATGGCTTCGTACTCTTCTATAGTGGTGAGACGTGAGACAGGCTCTACAGCTTCTGCAATAAACCAATGCCCGCTCTTGTAGACAGTCATGGCATCGTGGTTGGAGTAAGAACCCACTCCGAACCGAATCAATTTAGAGTACTTGTCTTCGCCGGGGATCTCGTTGCGACATTTAACCAAGTCACCCGCATGCAGGTTCGTCGTTATAAACTTGTATCTGGTTGTGGGTACGTCCCGTCGTGTTACTGGTTCTCTGGATGATTTCATAAGCTACTCCGTTACGGTTACGAGTTGCTGCACGGCCTTCACATCCTTTTCAATGGTCATGAAGTCAGGCAGTTTGCCCTTGCTGTCAAGCCAAAAGTATACAATAAATATGACCACGGCCGCTCGGAGCAAATCGCGCGGCTCGAAGTTAGATAATTCGAGGGGGCCAAATTTCAGCCCAGCCTTGTTGTGTTTCTTCAGTTCAATCAAGGCCTCGCTTACGTTAGTGACGGCCTCCTGGTTCTTGGCAATCGTAGTCACCAACGCTTCTTTGCCGTTTGTTTTGAACAGCCGGTCATTCACCGTGGCGACCTGTTTGCTGACATTCTTTATCTCGGCCAGCATGGCGTCGTTCTGTGGCTTGCATATTTTGTTATAGTGTTCTTCCGGCGTCATAGACATATCCCCAACCCCCTATTTTAAAACATTACGAATCGAATTGACTTAATCTCAGCTTTGCTGAGCGTAACCCACCCGGGCCGCTGAGGTTCAATGAACCTTACCTCGTGATCTTTGCCGACGATTGCAACGTTAATAGCGTGCCATCCACCGTTGTCGATCTTGTACGATACTTCACCTATGGCGATGCCTTCTGCGGGGTTCTCCTCACCCCGCTGGCCGTTGCACACAGAAGCCAACCACCGCAGCCCTGTAGACTTGTCGTCGCAGTCATTGTTTGGCTTCCAGCCTTTAGTGTTTAGGAGTTCTACAACTTCTTCGTGCCATATAAAAAATTCATCAAACCACTCTTTCGCTGGAACGAGATACGTTGAATCGCGGAACTTGAGTGCCTCCAGATTCGGGTAGTTGTCCCGGCTGAAGATCTTGTGCAACTCTGCATATGTTATGACGTCACGCATTACTGCTCTCCATCACTGTACGGGACTGGTGGATTGGTTACACTACCCGGAAACCGATATGGGTTGCTGATCGGTGTAGTCACCGTTCCGCATCCTGCTAGAATTAATGCCGCTATGATTGCTATTATCAGTTTCATTCTGCTGGCTCCTCCTTCTTGGTTAGACCTAAACTTTCACACTTGGCTTGAACTGCATCAGATTCGCTCTGTCCGGCTTCGGGTTCAACATCCCCGATCCATGCCTTATTCGCATCAATCGCCGCCTGAATCTTCGCCTTGATAATCGCTAACTGTTCAGGTGTCCATTGCTCTTTACTTGCCCTGCGTAGCTTGCTCATTGCTCCGTTAGCAAAGTAGGCGATGCCGTAGTCGTGGAGGCCTGCCTCGTATTCAAATGACAGTCCGATTGATTGCTGTTCAGGCAGGAAATTTTGAAAGAATGCCTGAATCTCCGCCTCTTTGTTCAGCCATGTATCGTCACGGATTATGAGCAAAAGCCCTATCATAAACACTGTCATTATCATATCTTTTTTCATAATCCCCTACGGTCTGTATTTACGCAACAAAGTGTTGCCTATACTTTTAATATCATTAGTTGCTTGGTTCTTATTATAAATTCGAGCTTCATAGATTGTACCTTCCCATTCTTGTCCACCAACAGTCTGCTGTAATGCGCCTATTGTGGTAGACAAAGCTTGATTTACCAATCCAGTAAAAGTCCCAACTGTAACTGGAGTATCCGCAGGAGTTACCACTCCATTGGTGTAAAAAGTAAGAGAGTCTGGTGTAAGCCCTCCATCCCACTTATAAGTTATGACGTGAACTCCACTACCTAGAATAGATTGTATAAAGCCCGTCTGCTTTCCAATAGAATTAGCAATACTTCCAGTATATATTTTAATCTGCATAGCACCAGAGGTCTTTCTTACAATAAAATCCCTCAGTCCGAGACCATCTGCGTATCTACCCATGATTGTTTCGGATGTGGTGTTCCAACCTTCTATCACAAAGTGTGCAGTAAATCCATCAGTGAACTTTGTACTAGCAGATTCTGGTACGCTGTACCAATCATCTACACCATCAAACACAAGCGCATTGCTATTTGTCCATACAGGTTGCTTGTTTGCTGTAGCCTGTACTGCGTTATTGCTGTAAGAGGTGGAATCGTAGATAATCCCAGATACATCAAAGTCTGCATCGAACTCGTGCCACGCAACGAGGTTAGTATCAATTGGTGCTGACGGTTGCCACAATCCAAACATAGGTCTGGCCTGTGCAGTTGATACTAACATAAGTAATATGGCTACTGTTAACCTCATGGTTCTATGATCCCCGTTCCGAATGTGTAGCCTGCAATGGCGTTAGTGATTACTGGTGAGTCTATCGGTAAATTTGTTATGACGCAACTATTGTTCGCCATATAGGTCGTTAATTGATCTTTTGAGAACGTAGTCAGAACTAGTTTCTTGAGCGGTATTCCCTCTGTGCCTTCTGGCAAAGCATACCACCAGTGAACTTTGATCGTGCCTGCTGAGTTTGTCCATTTGTAAAGATCAGACCAGCACGTCGTAGCCTGTTTGCCATTCAATGGAGTATATAGAACGTTAGTATTACTCATATCAAAATACTGCGGGTAGTTTGTGAAAATCTGCTGTAATGCCCAGTGAAATTTATTATAGACCTCAACAGCGTGACCGTCTGTCTGGTTCTGCATCCCGAATATTTTAACTGTTTCCTGTGCCGATGATACACTTGCTATTAAACAGATTGCTAAAATCAATTTCTTCATAATTCTCCTACTGTGTTGGTGCTGAGTCTTTATATGGATGATCTGCGGGTAGATTGTCTTCAAGCCCCCATTTCCATGCAAGATATCCTTCAAGTTTCTGTCGGTCTGATAGAGAAACGGTACCGCTGATCACAATAATTTCGCCTAGAGTTCCATTCCAGCCTTGAGCAGTGCCATTGCCGTCACCTATTCTATTCCATGTAGATGCCCCTGATTGTGCAACATCTGAAAACATCCTTGTGTAAGAGATCGCAGCATTATAAGCCATGTCTACTTTGTTGGCACTATTTCTTGTCACACCTACAATCACTGGATTGTTTCCTAAACCAAAAGCCAGCGTTCTGTCGTCACTAGTCAGCACCCTCAAGAATGTTTTAGAGGAATAGAAGCCTATCTTATTATCACCAGATGTTTCCCCGAAATACATGTTCGCTTCTCCGACTATGTCGTTTTCAAACACAGCGAAGAATCCAAATTCTCCGCTTAAGCTGATGACTGATGTCAAATCTAGCTGGTTGTTTGCACCATCAAAATCAAGTACGTTCAAACCATCAATTGTTCTAGATCCAGTTGTGGGCTGATATGTGCCAGTACCCTGCGTGGCGTGCTTATTATTTCCGCTCTTATCATCCCACTGGCTGACGGCTCCTGCTGATTCTGTAATCGTGTTAGTGTCTGATGCATCATACCAAGCGTATGTCGTTAGGTTGGATGGTGTCCAAAGAGGTGCTGATGATGATTGCCACAATCCCCACATAGGTCTGGCCTGTGCTACACTTGCCATTAAAAAGATTGCTAAAATCAATTTCTTCATAACTTCCTACTGTGTTGGCGCTGAGTTTTTGTATGGGTGATCTGACGGTAAATTAGCCTGCAATCCCCACTTCCATGCAAGATAACCTTCTATCTTCTGGCGGTCAGCTTCTGAAATAGCACTACTGAAAAAGATTGTTTCAGCAATCACGCCATTGCCATACCCTGAGTCATTCGGTTGCCCTCCCAAGGCTAAACGCTGACTCGTAAACGTGGTTACAGTAGTAGTTCTAGAACTGACTACTCCATCCTGTGTCGCAAGCTGACTACTAGTGCCGTTCTTCACGTAGGCCGAAAAATGTGGGTTGGTATCTTGAGCAAAATATAATTCTGCTTGATTTGGATAACGACTTCCATAGCCACGTATTGTCAGGTTGGCTCCTGCATTCCTTATGTAACCTTCTGTGTGTGTGGCTCTTCCGAATCCAAAAAATGATCCTGCCGAGCCAGAGATGATATCACTCTTAAAAACTTGTGCGAAGGATATATTCAGACTGCTAACTGCAAAAGATGTATTCATTAGAATATCGCCACCATCAAAGTCTAAAACGTTGAGAGTTCCTATTGTCCTTGCTCCTGTGGTAGGTTGTTTTGAACCTGTCCCTTGAGTTACGTGTCTATTATTCCCACTCTTGTCATCCCACTGGCTTACCGCTCCTGCTGATTCTGTAATCGTATTTGTATCTGAAGCATCATACCAAGCGTATGTCGTTAGGTTGGATGGTGTCCACGGTTCAGCTGATGATTGCCACAATCCCCACATAGGTCTGGCCTGTGCAGAACCTGCACAGATTAAAACTAAACCTATTATGGAATACAACCGACGCATCAGAACTCCTTATCGAGCTTTGCCCGTAGCGTAGCGAGTGCCGTCAGCTCCTATGAATATAGAAATTATATTCGTGTTGCCCTGCGTCAGTTCATCACCCAACCAATCAAACGCACCTTCTCCAGAAGTAGCTCCCCAAACAATATCCCCTGAGCCGTCAGCCGTAATAGCCTCTAATGTGAGAGTCATGCCTGCTGTTGCATTTGTGATTTGGAAAATCGTACCGGCAGAATATCCTGACAGTGTTGCAGAGAGATACTCTGACACATCCCAGACGACGTTTGTGCCTGATTCGGTAAGCGTTGCCATGCCTGTTACTTTGTCTGTAACTGCATCATAGCTCATTACGTCGTTGCCATTTGTGCCCGGTGCTGATATCTGCCATAATCCGAGAGAGCAATCAAGTACAGGCGCACTAGCACCAAAATCAATTACGGTTGTCCCATCTAGCTGGAGGTATGTTTCTTCCCCTCCCACATCTATAGTGGTGAATTTAACACGTGTCCCAAAGAAAAGATCGGAATCTACCGGAATATACACATCGTCAAACACATTGCTTGATGTGAACGTATTAAAGTTAGCCAGGTACGCATAAAGATTTGTCTGACCATCAAGGACTCCTATAGACACTTCATTGGATGTGACCCGGTCCGTTAGCGCATTCAAAGCGTAAGGACTTGGTGTCATATAGATAGCGGCTTCATAAGAAGGAGTCGTATCAGAGAATGCAAGGGAAGACCCCAACATAACAGCGAGAAATATTGATAAGAACTTGTACATAGGGGACTCCTTGTTATCGATTGATGTCAATATAGCTAATAGTAGGCGTTCCTGATTCCGCAATCGCGAAGAAGGCGGATTGGAATCCCATGAACGTTATCGTCTGTAGAGGCTCAAGCTTTATGCCTTCGCCCGAAACCGCGGCCTTGTCTAAGTTAAACCATACACTGATAGCCGTGTCTGTGTTCTGAAACATAACAGCCTTGCGTGCGTTGTGGTTAAAGAAACGAAGATTGTTTGCAACGCCGGACATGTGTACAGGTTCGTTAACCGAGGAAGCAATAAGAATCTCGGCCATATAAAAATAACCGTTGTTCTCTACAATCTGTCCCTGAGCCAAGGCGATGCCGTTAGTCCATTGTGTTGCTGCACCAATACCCCGCGCGGGCAAAAACTTCTGGGAGCTTGTGCTCAACGCCATGTTGCCACCCTCTGCCATAACGTAGCCTGCCACAAACAAAACCGCAATCGCGACCAATATCTTCTTCATCCTAATCCTCCATCAATAGTTGTAAACCCTGCTCCACAGCATCGTTGCTGCCACCCAGCCCCTGCGTTGGGTCGGAGTTCTCAATGTTAATATCACCCACTACAATAGATGTTTTGTCTCGTGGGTCGAAGCCGGGCTTCTTACCTCCGCGAAAAGACATGTCATACAATAGGTCCTGCTCAAAATTATATAGAGTGCCGGGAGAAAAGAAATCCCCGACGACATACCAAAGTTCCTCTTGTTTTCTGTGAAGAAGTTTCAAAGGTTTAGCTGTGTAAGGACAGACCAATGCTTTAACAGCATTCTTGACTCCCTTGCGCATGCGCATAGCCGTCATCGCCATCTCTTCGGAAACGAACGGAAGGCGAGGGTCTAATCCACCTTTAAGATAGAAACCGGGATGACGGAGGTCGTCACAGTGGACGACCTCCATTTTGTTACCGGTATATGGACAAGTATAATTAGGCTTTTTTCCCACCGTCAACTACTCCCATTTTGCTTATGGCTTCTTTGGCTTTACCCTCAACCTGCGTCTCTCTGAAACGGAGATACCCTTCCATGCTCTGCATGAAAAGAACTCCCGCGTCAAACTGATCGAGCGCCTGTCTTCCAATGTTAGACAACGTGCCGTCGCCAGCATTGGCCTGAACCGTTTCAAGAATCTTATTACGAACTTGGTTAAGCGTCCCGAACTCCTCCATGAACATACTCTCTACCCCGAACTGCGATGCTTCACTCATCTGTGTCTCCTTAATGAATTATTAATACTTACCAGAACGATACGATTTCATAGCCGAAAAGTCAACACTTTTCTTGTAAAAAGTTGAAAGAGTTACTTGGGGTATAATCACGGTCGGTTCGAAGCCGCCCACGGAAATACCCGCGTCCCTATCTCGGCCAGGAGCGAGACCGCAGTGCAGCTTCGCAGCGCGGCAAGCAAGAGCCACCGCGTCACTCTCATCTGGAGAACTCCGTCCGGTCAATCTCTTTTTGAAATCACCCTTAGATTCCAAAGCCAGGGGTATGATACCCTTCTTATACATGCGAGAACAGAACTGCTGTCCCGCCACAGGATCCAGACCGCGGATCTGGTCATTCCTGCCGAGGTCGGCCACAAACGACCACATCTCTGTAACAAGATTCTTATACCTAGCTTGGGCGGGCTGGCCCGTCGGACTGATCTCCTCTGTCGCCTTTGCGGCAAAGTTGCATCGAATCGGGACAACACCAGTCTCATGTTGATAAACATCAGCTATACTCTGGGTACCGCTGTCGTCTATTGCAACATTCTTCAAAGGAACGCCGTGCATAGTTAGAACAGCCCGAGCCTCGTTGACTATCTGATAGGAAGCTGGGACGCCACTTGACGCACTAATCGGTATATAAGTAGGCGGAAGGAACGCGATTGCGTAGACTCCACCCTTTAAATAGCCCACAAGAGCCATCTGCAGCATGCAGTTGTCACCACCACTAGTGAATGCGGGGTCTAATCCAGCCACTGGAATGAGAGATCCAGCATAACTTTCGGCCCAAGCAGGTTGGTCTGTCATATGAAAAGTAGTGATATCAGCAGGTGAAAGCACCGTATTACTCAATCCAATAGGGGTTGGGTACCCATGGACCATAGTCCACACGACCGCACTGTCAGCATTTCCATGACCTTCTTCCCTAATAGTAGTCTCTATCTGATCTTTGTTGATAAGATACGGATACTTCTCAGCACCACCCTCCTCAACCACAGCTGGAGAATCATAACCGTTGTGGTGCAAGACCAATCCGTACCGGGAACGCCACTGGGGTGTGTGCTCGTCTACAGATCCCCAGCCATCGAGAGGTTCGCAAAAACGAGTAGCCTCATCATTGAAGCTCGTCGGGTTCGCGAGACTGAGAAACCTAAACCTCTTAGCACCCATACGAGCGTTGATACGAGCCTTGGCAGCCGCTGGCGGCAACGCAGATCCTTCATCGAGTATTAAAGTAACAAACGGCATGTGGGCACCAGCCAGCCTGGCAACAGCCTTGGATTCAGAACCACCATCCTGTAAAGCCACACCACGAATAGACGCCTTTATTGTAGCGTCGTTGTTTATGTCGTCGTTCTCATTGATTATAGCCTTGAGTGATGGAGCTTCTTTCCCGGGGATGTAAAACTGTGGGTTGCGTTTCAGGGTACGAAAGGCACGTGTCACTGATTCGAAGGAACGTATCTTTAACATATCAACAGATGTAGAGGCCAGCGCTATGTATGTGTGAAGGGGGTCGCAGATCCACTCTAACACAGCACAGAAACCAGCATCGTTACTCTTACCCGTGGATGCGGCGCCCAACTCTACGATGAAATTCTCTTCGCACCACGCGTGGACATGCTCCTCCATCCACCGGTGCCGACCCCATTCATCGTTGGTAAACAGGCCATCTATAGCACGGAGCCAATGCTCGCCTGGAGCGGAGTCAATTTTCCCATACTTGTAAGGCTCCAGCATCCATTTCTTACCTAAGATAAGCTCTATCTGGATATCGTGGATGTCTTTAGGCCAATCAAGCCCGTATTTAGTCCTTGTGTTCTGGCCTATGATGTTTGCCATCTAGCTCCTTCTCACAGTGGTGACATAGTGGGTGCTCGGGAAATCTTTCTCGAGCGTCGTCTATAGATAGGTTATGAGCCAATATAACGCGACACTTGTCACAAAGGACGGCTCCGCACCCGCCATTATACTTAAAATCCATGGTAGACTCCTACAATAAATCAATAGTTAGCTCGTCCAATGGAGGTAGGTAGGGGCTGCAACTCGGGCACACATCCCCGTGGACTCGCTTGCATTCCGGGCAAAGCTCGGCTCCACATGAGAGGCAGAAGAGTTCGTCCGCAATAGGATCCAAATCTGCACCGCACCTAACACAATAATCGGACTGTGAATACGTTGACATAATCTAATCTACTAAATAACAGCGTAGCCGTCAAGTCTTTCTTAACTCTGTTTCTTTACGAAATGCGCAATCCAAATAGACGAACCTAAGCTGCCACTCGGGGCAATCGTTGTCCGGAAGAACGAAACTATTTCGAACCCAGGCGGATACTATATCAGACAACCCGGAAGTTATATACGCCTTGAACTCACCAGGGTCTATGCCCACAAGTCTTTTCCGAGGCTTAAGATTTCTATACAAAAAATCAGCTGCGTGTGAACACTCATGCACAATGACGTGACTATCTGTGGAGTGTAGGGCTATATCGATAGGTACGCACCCGTCCCGCCCGGGGTAAATCATACACACCCCAGCTATCCGGCTGGTCACGCATTCGTGGGGGTAGTTGCGTCTGAGAAACCCCGTGAAGCCGCTCCGGGATTCGTATACAGTAACCCGCACATCGATCCCCCTGTCTGGATTCTGAACAAACATTCTTTTCATACGAAAAAGCTTATTTTGTTATCGTCACATAGTTTCACGGAGTCTACTGCAAGGCGAGTACCTATCGCCAAGACCACGTATTCATTGAGCAAACCCTCTGAGGCTAAGTCCTTAAACAGCTGAACTATCCGAGTCGCCTTCCACTTATCGAGCTCCTCGACCCAAGCTTCAGCAGCCTGAGCCCGGACTTTCCAATGTTCCCGGCTATCTTTCAGCCCATCAACAAAATCAGCGCTATATCTCATCAGAAGCCTCCCGTTTCAACCTGCAAGCCTGGCAGAAATGTTCCTTGTGTATCTTGTACCGCGGCAATTCCCTCACGGGTATTTCCGGGTCGATACAGATATAACACTTATCACAGAACAGAATACAAATGTCCCCTTTAACTTTTAACATTATGGTCTCCTTATATTATACAGCTTCCTATCCAGGGCCCGACGTAACGTACGTATAGTGTCCTCTAATTCATCTATACGATTGTTTAGCCGCTTAATCTCCCAGTCATTTACGCCGACGTTGGGGGTAAACACAGGAGGATCGGGCAACGTATAGGGGCATCCCATGAGATGATCCCCTCCGTTATTATTACATCCTGGACACAAGGGTTTAGTCATTGGTCTCTTCCTGAATCTCTTCGCTGTCTATAGAAACGTCAACCCCTGGAACAAAACTGACGTTAGGCTTGACATCGGCCCCACCAGTCGTGGCATTCTCAGCCATAGCGTCGTTTCCAGCCACGGGTTGGCTTGATCTGTTATTCAATATGTTAACTGACACCGTGACAACGCACCCCGAGCACAGGGCAACTAAACACAAAACTGCTAATATCCTCATTGCTTTTTCTTCCTTTCCTCGGCTTCTCGGCGATTTATCTGGCGCTCGACAGCACGAATTTTCTGCATGTTCTCGTCAGTACTTTCCTCACTATAGAGATCAGCCCTACGTTTTAGCAGGTCTGGTAACTTAGGTTCGGAGGGGTGCATATGATGCTCCTTTCTAATCGTCTCTGACGGAATGCCAGAAACGCGTACATAAATAGCCAAAAAACAATGGCGGCTGTTCCAAAAGGTCCCGAGGCCACAGCTATTACCATAACATCTTTGGGACTGTTCCTATGAACTGCAGCTGCAACAAGCATTATTGCCAAGTTAAACAGGCTGCATACAAAGTATCCTAAAGCAAGTATCCAGATCATGGGTGCATATACTCCAGTTTATTGAGACGTTGTCTCGTGGTTTCGAGGTTTATCTCAAGGGTAGCCATCCGAGCTGACAATATCAGCACGAACACCATAGACCCGAAAGACAATCCCAATCCTATTGATACGACAAGGTATTCCATTATCCTCCTATATTATTTTTAGCCCATTCCTTAACACGCTGCGTGTGGGGCTGTATGGCTCTTGCTGACACGAACACGAACACACTTGTTACTTGGGTGCACTCAGAGCATACGTACCTAGCTGTGTGCGTATATCTCGGGTCACCCTCGAAGTCGAAAGTGCGACGTGAAACGTTGGAACAGTGTGCACAGCGTACATATATCGTATTCATCTGACTCCTACATAATTAACCGGGTTATAATACCCTGCAACCTGTTATTGATAACAACCGTCGCAGCTTCCCAGTCTTCCAGCTGTCTCAGGAATTCTACGGGGCTTTCATCCGGGACTTCACTAGGCTGTGAGACTCCAGGTTCTAAGAAACCATCCAGCTTCTGTTCCAGGCACAGGACCAAGCGATTTGTCTCGTTGATACATGAACCGAGTCGCGTGGATGCTATGGACAGCGGAGTTTGTTCCGTTGGTTGCTTTGGATCTTGTTCCGTCATTATCTGCTCTGATTCTCTATATGTTTGCATAATATGTCTCCTTATCTTGGTCATACCTTAGCACAGAGTTATGGGATATGCAACATAAATCTTTAAAAATTTAGTAAGAAAAATAGGGATAGTTTTTCTCAAAATCTTTAGGGCGTCAGGCCCCTATATTTTTTCAGGGTTGCTTTAAAGGGTGGGGGGTCGGATTTTTTAGATTTAGAACATTAATAATACCCCTCTAGCAATCGTAGGGTATCGGTTTGCTACAGTGAAACCAGTAGAAATAGGTTTTAAAGAATCCTTTTTGATGGGCAGTATTTGGGCGAGCATATCGTCCAGACCCTGCAATAGTCGGCCTTGCGCCGTGAGCCCAGCTACGGGGAGCCCGAGGAGTTACGCTCTCGGACACAAGAAGAGTAACCAGACAGCAGACGTGGCGGTCTGTTCGTCGGTAACAGCCGTGCTCCGCTCAGTCCGCTATGGACGAGCGGAGCTCTTTTTTCCCCAGAGATGGGCAGTATATGGGCGGGATATGTTGTCTCGCCGTAACAAGTAACAAAGGAGTAATATCATGACAGTACTAGGTGAGAAGACAGAGGTTTCGGGGTATATCAATGGTGTCACGAGAACCAAAGATGGGGAAGGTAACCATCTCAGGTGCACGTTGATATCGGAGAATCCAGCGCATGCGAACATTCGTTTCAGTGTGCTGGAACCGCTGGAATCCACAGTGCAAGCTGGGACGAAGGTTGTTGATGGCGTGTTTCAGCGCGCCTTCGTGAAAGGTGGGGAAATGGCTCCACCAGTGGAATTCAAGCCAGATGATAGGCCGGGCGTTACGCTCGTGTACTATACTGGTTACATAATATCCGCGCAGAGCGTGGTTAACGGTGCCAGAAGTGTCCTTGGAGACATGCTGGCGCAGAACCAGAAGTCGTAGCAACAGTGCCCCTGGAGACAGGGGCTTTCTGTTCAGATGGGCAGTAACTGGGCGGGCAATAAGGCCTGTCCTAAACGTGAAGGAGAAAGCCATGGAAGAAATCTACGGTGAAGAGTTTGTCGATTGGGTTAATGAGTACGTCGAGTACCTCGAGCTTGCCGAGAGTGAAGTGTAGTTCGAAAGGATCTCCAGTAATGGAGGTCTTTTCTTTGGTAGAGGCGCCGCTGATAGGTGGGGCGGGTAATAGTGTTTTTCTTTGGAAGAGGCGCAGTTCCTATGTGGATTGGGTATTAACTCCAGAGATGGGCAGCGTCTGGCTTCTTATTCACTCAACACCCGACTTAGTCAACGGGGCAAACAATTACTGTGCTATCAGTTTATACGTCGCAATGGTTGCAGATGGGCTGTTTCTGGGCTGGATGTGTGTCTGGCCGTAAACACTAACTAAGGAGAGTATGTTATGGAACTAGGTGAAAAGACTGTAATCTCGGGGTATATCAATGGAGTGACTCGCACTAAAGATGGGGAAGGTAACCATCTCAGGTGTACGTTGATATCTGAAGCCAAAGGCCACGAGAATATCAGATTCTCTGTGCTGGAACCGCTGGATTCAGCTGTTCAGGCTGGGACGAAGGTTGTTAACGGTACGTTTCAGCGTGCCTTTGTCAAGGGCGGTGAGATGGCTCCTGCTGTTGACTTTCAGCCAGACGATCGCCCTGGCGTGACTCTGAAGTACTACACAGGCTATATCACAGCCGCTGACAGTGTAGTCAATGGGGCACGTAGTGTCCTCGGCGATATGCTCGCGGCGTCGGCTCAGCCTCAAGCTGAATAAATCTAACGGCCCCCGGAGACGGGGGTCTTTTCTTTTTGTGAGCCGATTACCTCATACGGATCGGCTCACGTTCCAATGTCTCATTGTAACAATGTTTTTGTTCCAATGTGACGTTGAAACGTTGGTACGTGGTATCAATTAAGTATCAATTCGTTGGTGATTGATAGGAAGTGGGACATTGTGTCTCACTTTTGGTGCTGAGTACCACTGAGTGGGGGCGAGGGAACGTTGAGACGTTGGGACGTGTGACAGAATGTCACAGTGCCGGTGAAAAGGCCATATGTAGCTAACCTTTTGGACATGTAGCTAACCTCCTTTGGGCAGGTTGGTACCGAAAAGGCTTGAAAACAAAGGTCCGAACTAACCTGAACTAACTATATAACCTTTTTAGTAATATAATAAGGAAAGAGGTTGTTCTGTGGTTCTCTCTTTGTAATATATGCCTCACGCCAAGAGTTTTGGGATTTTGCTCGGAGGTCGGCTACGGTTAGTACGGACCAATGTTTATAGGCCTTTTGTAATCCGAGGTTAGCTACAAAGGTTAGCTACAGGTTAGCTACACCTCGTAACACGTTCCAGCGCAACACGTTAAGTTGGTACAGGAAACAGTGTATTATCGTAACTTGCTATCTTGCAACTGCTTACGACTTCTCTTCCATTCACGTAATCTCTTAC